>Ga0099826_10002123_pt1 | contig 12572 bp, 14 predicted proteins | sample Mtrugardesep15_FD_76830 | JGI IMG/M metagenome (GOLD analysis project Ga0099826, IMG submission 76830) | Root nodule microbial communities of legume samples collected from California, USA - M. trunc garden sep15 | ecosystem: Host-associated > Plants > Roots > Nodule | place: USA: California...
ATAATACATATACTTCTTCAAATCCACATGGATATCCGCTAAAAAGATAATTTGTAGAGTATGAGGTATACATGGATATTTGCATATATTTATGGATAGAGTGTTTATTTTTTTAAAAAATTGTTTCTTAAAAAAAAAGGTTGTATTTATCATAATTTATTCATCTTCTTTTGAAAATGCAAAGAATATTAACAAATAAAATCATTCACACACTATATGTTATTGTTAAAAGTTCATTTTTATGTTATAAACTCTTTAATAAAGTCTTTTAAAGTGATTAAAAGTCAAATGTTTTCATATTTAGAGAATGCTCCATTCAAGACAAATTAAGTTGAAATTGATTATTAATTCTGCATTTATTTTTTATTTTTTTTTAAAAAAACTTAGTATCTTAGGTAAGGATCAGTTAATTTGAGGGGTTATATCCCACCGTTTAGTCGAGAGGACTCAATTTAAAATCAGAGTAAGACTATAGATTAACCTATCAAAATTGAAACTAGTAAAATCAAACCTAAATTTCAAGAGAAGTACTTATTCAAAGTTGAATTCTGCTCTCCCCCCATCACAAAACACTCGCGCCCTGCAGCCTTGCCCAAAATACCCTTGCGTTAGTTAACTAATGCAAGTGTAAAACTATGTGTTAGTTAACTAACGATGCGTTAGTTAAATAACACATGTGTAAAGCACTAAGTGAGTTAACTCACGCAGCCATTAGCACATGTGTGAGTTAACTCACGCGCAGTCTGTGCAAAAAACCAGAAGAGGCAGAAACCTCTATTTTCCCTAATTTTTCAATCCTTCTTTCATACATTAATTCAAGCATACATTTTTCATCATTCATTCATGCATTCATTTAATCAAGCATTAACTCATAATTATATTATGAAAAATAACATAATAAAACAACGGATGAAAACAACGAATAATGACATAAAAACGCCAAAAAGTGCAAGTGTAATATGATTAAAACCAAATTCAACAAAATGTTATAAAAAAAAGCTACACAAGTCATACTGGTCCATCCCGTGGACTCCTACTCCTCCTCCGCAGAGCCGGCATCTGCTCCAGCATGCTCCACTCAGATTGTATGCCCTGCATCAAGCGCATAACCTCCTCCGGATTATGAAACACATCAGGATGCACAATCGCACTGTCCACTCTGACCCTGATGTTGTTGATGATCTGGTATGGGTCAGGAGGATGTTTGGCCCATTGCTGCTCAACAATAACCTCCTCGTAAGGAGGGACAGGACGAGGAGCAACATCAGCTGTATAGTCAGGAATGGTCGCAGGGGAGTTCACAATAAGATTTGATACTTTAATGAACCATCTCATGTACCCCCCTAGTATGAGCCCACGATTGGTTATCCGGAACCGGATGACCCCTATGCTGATGGCTGAGGACATGTAGAGCAAACTCCGTGAAGGCCTGGGCCACGTCATCTGCCGCAAGAAGCTCAATGTTTGTAGGAGGCCTGGGAATAGTCTAGACATACCTATATTGTCTAAAAACCTGCTCTGGCAAGTGACATCCCATCTTGTCGCGGCCGGCCATGATCCATCCGGAGTACCAACATATGTCCTGAAAGGGCGTGAGCCTTTTAGATAAACCTCTTAAAGAATTAAAAGGTCTAGTATACTGCGATTTTTCGTTTGCTAGGCACGTAGTTAAAAAACCTACTTTCTTACAATTACGAGGTTCATTCGAATATGAAATCCAATCTTGGAAATACAGTATCCCATTCTCTTTTGCTACTAAAGGTTTCGATACATTTCGAAATCGAGAAATTTCTAGTGGAGCAGGTGCTATACGAGAACAATTAGTTGATCTGGATTTAAGAATTATTATGGATTCTTCGTTGCTAGAATGGAAAGAATTAGGAGAAAAGGGATCCACTGACAATGAAAACGAATGGGAAGATCGAAAAGTAGGAAATCTGCCAAATTAGTCATATTATTATATTCTACATCCTAGGTCTTTCTGTTCCTTCATCTGGCTTATGTTCTTCATGTAGCATTTAGACTGAATGACTCTATGAAATTACGTTGGTACTTACACATAGTACAGGTAACGTAGGAGACATTTCTATTTTTCCCTGGGGGAATGAATCCCTAGAATTACCACTGCTTAGCTTTCAATTTGCCTCTGACCATAAAATGAAATGTGAGTGATGTGTCGTCGTCTCTCGTACGGCCTCCAGGTGACATGAGAATGGTCCAAGGAATCAATGGCAGCACGGTAGTGTCCAGGATTAGAAATGCCCCTGGGAGGTCTCCATTGACTCACAAGTGAGGAAACAGTAGGGTCGTAGTCCTCATCATCAATCCTCGAAATGATGTTCGTGAAGTGCGCCAAAGTCCATCCCTGCAAACACAAAGAAACAAATTTATATCAACACAAATATTATACAAACAACTATACATTTACGATCCAATAAGTAAAAAAGAAGAAAAACAAATATTACCACAAGCAAGGTCATGTAACCACCACATGAGGCCACAAATGAGTCGGAGGTAAGCGATAGTTGCTCGTATAAGAAAGCAAGTCCCATCCCACCCCATGACCAGCTGTCCAACTCGTCCATATCTTGCAGCGCAAGCAGCCAAAGCAAATTAATGTTTTTGCTGTTCTTGCCGGAAAAAATGTTCCAGCCAAGCAAGAGCAACAGAAACGCCTTAATGCAGGCCAATCTAACTTCGGCTCGCTCGTCTTTCTCCTCCTTTGTGTCAATATCAAGCAGCTGATTACACATATTAAAGAGCTCCTCATAGCGCCTCTTCAGTACACCAAAACTGATGTGAGCAGCACCCTGTCTTGTCATCTCCTTAGCGGCATCCTCCGCTGTAAAAAGTAGGTTCGCCTGCATCATCTCTAGCCCCTCCTCACGGGTTAAATCTCTATCAGGAAGGAGCCTCCCAGTGATGGGGATGCCTTGGAGACACGCCACATCATCTAGTGTGATGGTCATCTTCGGAACAGGTTGATGGAAGTTGCTGGTCTCCTCATGCCATCTCTCTGTCATCGCACAAACGAACCCGTGAGAGATGTTCTCGTACCACTAGTCAGGAGGGGAGTAAGAGCGGACATATTCACTTCATCCCAAAACCATTGGTTTTGTGCACCCGACTGAGGGATTGTCAAGTTTTTAAGGCTCAGCTTCTTCTCGTGCAAGATACCTTTCACCCTATGTTTTTTTCGAAACTGAAATACAAAAACAAAAAACAACACCGTTAAATAAATAATAAGTAAAATAAACATTAAATATATTCTAACATAAATTTTAATTCTAACATTAAATAAGTAAAATAATTATTAGAATAAGTTGTATAAATAGTAAAAGAAATAAAATAAACATTAAAATATACTTACATCGGCATCGATCCATATCCTGCATGCCACATCTCCACCAAATTGTGGTAAAAGCGTGAGGTCAGAAGGCCCCCTGCATAGTCGTCTGGTCCGGCCTCGTACACCACCCTCGGCACCCCCTAAAAATGACCCCCACTATCCTGCTGTTGATGCTGCTCAACATCATCCTATTGTTGAGCCTCCTCAATATCAAGCTGCTCTTGCTCAATATCATGCTGCTTCTGCTCAATAACAGGTTGCTCATGATGATCCTCGTACTGATGTTGTTGATAAGCATCAAACTGATACTGGTGAGGCTGATGCACCTCAAAATGATACGCCTGATCTTGCGGCTGCTGATACACCTGATAATCCTGCTGATACTGCGTCAGGTCCAACGTCTGTTATAGACCCGTCTGGGACGATGATCTCCCCGCAACATCAACTCTACCAAGTCTCGTTCCCCCACCTCTCCCTCGACCAGTTGTAGGAGGTGTAATGCTTCTTTCTCCCTCCATGCACTACCAGTAGGGGCAGGCATACTTGCCCTAAATCTGTCACTCCTATCCTGAGGCGGCTCAGACGGTCTCTGAGACGTATTTCTCTGAGACATATTTGCACAACATATTCAACAATTGAACAACAACAACACTTATAATCAACAACAACAATTCAATCCGTAAACTACCACATTGTCCTGAAACTAACTATAATCAACATTAACAGACATATTTCTAACTAATTTTATCATTAACAATCCAAAAAAAGTATATCACTGAGACATTTTATCAAACACATACAGTGCAATTTTCAAACAACTAAGAAATCTAACAATTTCTAAACCAAAAACTACCACATTGTACCCTAAACAACATATAAAATACAATTCCTAACTTAATTCATCATTAACAATTATCAAAACTAACATGCAAGCAAAATTTCTAAAAACTTAAAAATATCTAATTTCTTCAAAAAATCACAAAATTTGAACAAAAATTAAGCAATGATGTAGAATAAGCAACACTTACTTGTTCAATTGCATGATTTGATGATGATTTGCTTGAGTTTGGTGAAATTTGCACTTGGAGGGAAAAAAATTGTATTTGAGAAGTTTGAAAATATGGGAGTTTTGGTTCTGTTTTGCTATATAAACACTTAAGTCACGCTGAGTGACTTAAGTGGCGCAACATCATAAGGTGCGTTAGTTAAGTCACGCTGCGTGATTTAACTAACGCATGAGCATTATTGTCCAGTCAGCTGGGCGGGAGCGAAACATACAGGACGAAGAGCAGGAATCTTCAAAGTTTCAAGCTTACACTACAAAACAAACCCAAGTGTGGGTACCCATGTGTATGGTAAATTTATATTATGAAAACACTCGTTATTCAAAAGTAAATAAATGTTAGAGTGTGCTTAAAAAAAAAAAATCTAAAAAAAAAAGTTTAATTTTTACAAGGAATTTTTTTTTAAAAAAAATGTTAGTGTGTGCTTTTTTGAATATAAATAAAAACGATCGACCAAAATAATCGACCGCTTAGTATAATAGGGTATATTAATTTATTTTTACAATTGATTGGTCTGAAAGAGATATATTTATGGCAACCCTTGCTAATATGGTCCTGGTCCATACATGGGCCAATGAGTTTACTGATTACATGGGGATTTTAATATTAATTAGTGGACCTCCAAATCAATTTATCTTTAAATTGGCCCCGTGGCATGAAGGACGTGGAAGGTCTAGCATATAGAGTTGAGAGGAGAGGAGCTATAAATAGATCATGACAATACACAACGTTAGGGGAACTACATTGGTAGTTTGGCTGGTCTAGAAGAAGGTAGTGAGGCAACAAGGTGTCAGCTCAGTGTTAAAAACGTAACTTTGTAATTTTAAGAGATGTGTTGTTATAATCTCATTTAAAATAGTTGTAAAACGATTATTACTGTCATCGCTATCAATTATAATTTCACTTGAAAAAGAAATACTATGCTCTTGGGGTATGAATATCAATTAATAGTACTAATTAATTTTAAAAAATGTGTGCATTTATATATTAATGTATGTCATGAACTAACTTCATTTAGGTTGGTCCGGTGGTATTGACATGTGACTTGGGAGTGTGCTATTCCTCGATGTCGTTTACACTGGAGGCCTCATTTGTCTAGGTACAAGAGGAATATTTTTATTTTTTTTAAAGAAAGTATACGAGGAATATAGAAAGGGTTTAGGGAAAATTAAACAAAATAAGAACTTCTCGATTGAAACTTTTAAAGGAAGCGGTGACCTAATAATTTGGAAGATAAATCACTTAATTAGTCGAGGGAATTAAGGTTATCGTTTGATTAAGTGAATCAGCAAGAAGTAATTATATATGGCTTATCGTAAATCGAATAAAAGGTTCTAACAACAAATTTTTGCCTTTCTGGTGCTATGATGACGGTGTTCACGCGCAACTCTGATAATTGTGTCACATCATCTCATTTTTCAAGGGGAAACCAATGATATAACACAAGGGGCAACATTTACACCTAAAAATAATTATCATGTTGGCAGATCTCGACAGATAGGCAATTAGACCATTAGGCGAGGAAGCCTCCCCGTCGATTGAAAGTTAAATGATGCTAAAGCAACCGAGCGAGGAAAACTGATTATTTCTTAAGGCTAATAACTTAGTATGCGGAGTGTAAGAGCTTCAAGATTGAGTCGAAATATTGTGGAAACGGACAATGAAACGAGATACCCGCGTTCCATATTTGTAGCAACACTGATTGTTTTAAGGAATGAGGAAAGAGACACAGTCGTCATGAAGTTGTAATCTTAAGAACTTTGTCAATGGACTACGTCGTGAAGGAGGAGACCGAAGCCGAACGTGGGGATACAATAATCTCATTAGGAAGGGGATTATCACGCATTACCCGTGAAATTAGCCAAACAGAAGTTTAACATTGTAGGCCACATATTGTGGCTGATAGATAATATTTCACTACAAATACTTTGTCCATACATTGTAATTAACACATCCAATTAATTAAAAAAACCATTTTCACACTTTTATCCCTTTATTTATTTTTTCGTTTATATTTATTTTTTATGCATTTCTTAGTGTAACTCAAAAACCAAAAAGAATCGTACTAAATGTTCTATTGATGAAATTAGAGAATTCAGAGTTGATGGAGAAAGTTGTTCTCTCAACACCAATCACTTCAAAAAGAAAACATATTTGAGAAAATTCATTCAAATCTTGACTAATTTCGCGCTTCCATCAACCATTTGTTTTCTTAAAAATATGTTGTGTTTAAGTATTTCTTAATCATGATATATTTCTTTTTTTTTTGAGAGAATCATGATATATTTTTTCATTGTAGAATTAGAATATATACATTTTTTTAAGGAAAGATTATGTACATTTTTAATAGTATACAACTTGTAGATTCTATAAAATAAGTGCCTTATCTTGTAAATACACATCAGTAATAAACTATACAAACATTTGATATGTTTGAAAACAAATTTGATGACCTCAATTCTTCACTTTTGTGCACGTGGTTTGTGTAAGTTTTGCCACTTGGAAAATAAAATTGAACCATTGAGTCACATTGTCGTGTCAGCGTCGTGTTGGAAAAGAAAGAAGAACTTTTGAACCCTCCGACAAACTTGACTGACCCGGTTGGCATGGGAGCGGCAGCAAGCAAACCAGCAAGGTTGGTTGGTAGGGCCAAATATACTAATTTCTGCAAAGTTTAGGGACTTGTCGTATTCTTAATCTTTCCTTATATATTTTCTTTAACCAAATTGTTAATTAAACTTGAAATTTAATATTGGAATTTATTTATATATATGTGTCTTTTCTCAATGAGTTTAACTTATGTGTTATGAACAATGCATAATATATATAAAAGTTAGACTTTAAATCTTTTTAATTTCACTTAATCATTTAAAAGATGAATTTTTATTCACTAGACTATTTTATAAAAAAAAAATTCTCTTTTAAATTAAAGGTATATGGGTCATGGCATAGCCTTGTATGAAGTAACTTTAGCTATTCTTACAAGTATTTTGTTTTTCAGTAGTATATATTTATGTTAGTTATTTAATCATGTAATATTGGTCAAATCGGTAGCATGAGTCATTCCATCGCATTGAATGATGGTTGTGTTCCTTCTGCCTACCTCTCTATATGAGGAAATTGAACATATCATGAACTCTTTCTACTAGGGTTTTGATAAGAATGATCGTCGGGGAATTAACTGGATGCAGCGGAATAAACTGACTTTATACAAAAGTCTTGGAGGCCTAGGTTTTTGTAATATGGAATATCTCAACATATCTATGCTCAATAAGCAAAGTTGGAAACTCTTGAGAGACTCTTTATCACTTCTTACTAGTATTTTCAAAGTCAAATACTTCCCACTACGGGATTTCTTGGACTCCCCTCTTGGTCATAATCCAAGCTACACTTGGAGATGTCTCTAGAGTATCCAACACTTACTTACTTTGGGTCATAGATGGAAGATTGATAATGGTACCAAAAATAATGTGTAGAATATGATGTGGGTGCGCAACCTCCCATTTCTTAAACCGTCCACTGCCCACCCACTTTCATATGAGGACCTAACATTTAGTCACTTGATGAGTCTGGGATCCATCTCTCGGGACCACATTGTTGTACGCTCATTATTTAATCACTCAGATGCTATTATAATCCTTGCTACCCTTGTGTATTCTCAGCCTATAAAAGATTCCCGTGTATGGAAGGCCACAATTGACGATTCCGATACAGTTAAATCTGTGTATATAATATGTATTAACCTTCTCCATTATTTTGTGCCTTCAAATAATTCACATTGGAAGCTCCTTTGGAATCACAAAGCACCACGTGTATGTGCTTTTCAATGGCGAACAGTGCTTCAATGCTTGCCCACAGAGGTTAATCTCTCCAACTGTGGTGTACCATGCAACAAATCTTGTGTCACTTGTGAACTCTCAGCGGAATCTCATATGCACATCTTCTTTGTTTGTTCCAATGTTGTTGAATGTTGGGACCGAATTGGAATCAGAAACATTATTCGAGACATGCTCCTTAGGACAAATAATTTCTATGTTATGTTGTTTGACTTATTTTACAGGTTAAAGGAGCAAGGCCGACCTCTAGCTGTCATGATTCTTTGTAGTTTCTAGCAGAGTTGTAACACGAAACTCTGAGAGGATACATACATTTCATCCACCTTCATTGTCTCTTGTGCTCATCATGTGGTACATGAATGGAGTTGCATGCAACAAGCTAAACATCCAACAAGCCCCCGAGATCAACAACCGATGTGGATTAAGCCGCAACCCAGTCACATCAAAATGCAATGTTGACGCAACAAATTTCAATAATAACTCTATTATGACTTACAATTTATGTTTTAGAGACTCAACATGATCTCTATTATTAGGTAAATATGATTACTTGCACTTATCTTTATCTATCTTAGAAGCAAAATCTCTCAGTCTTCTCCACTCTCTCAAAATAGATATATCCAATGGTTTGCATAATGTTATGTTTGAAATGAAAAGCAAAACTTTGGTAGCCGCGCTTCAAGCTCTTAATGTTCCATGTAATGAATTCAGTGACTTGGTATCTGAATGTAAGAGTCTTTTATTTAGTAATTCTGACTATGTAGTGTCATTTATCATAAGACAAACAACTAGGGTAACACATAGTATTGTTAGAACCGCCTTATCTGATCTCAACCCCCATCTATTTTATGATGTATCTCCTTTGCTTTGATTAAAAATAATAAATAATTAATAATGTAATATATATTTAGCTATCTAAAATAAGTGTATTTGTAAAAAAAAAAAAGTGTAGTAAAACAGTAAAAAAAAATCTATTATGTGGTTCGTCAATTTATTCGTACATTAATTTTTTAAAATGTTATAAATCTACTATCTAAAAGTATTTCTTTTAGGAGTGTTTTTTTTTAACATCTTTCAGGAGTATCAATTTAAATTTTTTTTGAAAGAATCTATTTAAAAATATTAATTACCTTTGTAATTAAACTCTCATTTTTCACACAAGTAATTAAAATCAAACTTTTTAGAGGTAAATTAATCATTTTAGTATTTTTCTTTTTTAGTTTTTATTATTATCTTCATGTTTCACTTTTCTAACACTTCAATTCTCTACTTACTTTTTGTTAGGAAATACTAACAAGGAAATACTGAGCATTTAAGATATTGAAACAATAAAAAATAACTTTTTTCTATATAAAATTTATCAATAATTTTCATTTTAATCCTTTATTATCATAACCCTTTGTTATTTTTTTTCTTTCCTCTAAAAAACATTGTGGGGAAACGTGGTTTGAAAAACTTTTTGCGTATTCGATTGACAATTGAAAACGATACAATTGAAAATATACTAATTCAATGTTGAACATGACATTCACAAGTGAATTATCATATATCAATCAAACTTAATACACAAAAAAAAATTGATAAGCAAGGAGAGTGGACAGACATCAAGAGGTATTGTCGACATCCCAACTAGGTTGGCACCCCGAGACACCTCCATCGTATGCCGCCAAACTCAAGAAATTTTATTAAAAAAGGGGAAAAATAATTACAAAAGGAGGGGGGGACTAGGCCAAAACCCTCAAAAAGAAAAAGAAAAAAAAACAGAAGAAAAAACAGAAAAATATAAAAGCATCCCAAGAAACAGATTATGGAAACCTGTAGTTAGGAAGTCCGCATCTATCCCAAAAGAAGTCAATCGACAACTCATGAGGAAGGGAATTAAACCAAACCGCACCAACCAAGGAGTGACCCATATTAGCTAATTAATTTGTGCAACAGTTGCCTTCACTTGTCACTCCGGTTATGGGTTTTTGGGGACTGATTTGCTAAGACTTTTTGAACTTTAATGTCATGTTTCTGTTTTCTGGTTAGGACCGGCATGAAGTCTTCATTTGTTGTCCTTGTATCATATTCACGGACTCAATCTAAGCCATGCTGGATATTCTTGCTAGGATGCACCACTTGTTGTTGCAAAACCGCAAGAACATGTTGTTTTGACGTGGGATTGTCACTAACAACACTGATCGGTTCTACAACCACAAGTAATTCCATGGCAGCTTGTGGACCATAATGCGCCTTCGTGCTCATCAGCAGTATCTGTCTGAACTTGCTCTGATTCAATAGACACTTCATGCACCTCATGGTGCTCAACATGTGATGATTGTGGTGCACTATCGTTGGAACCTTTGGGACTCTCCTCCAGCTCCCTCGGGCTCGAGCAATTCTGCGCACACTTGTGAGAACCTTTGGGACTCTCCTCCAGCTCCCTCGAGCTCGAACGATTGTGTGTCACATCATCAGAAAACAAAGCAGAAGCATCATCCACCGTGGGGTTCTCCAACAAACAATAACAAAACCAAAGTCAGCCTCAGATCAAACCTAAACTTCAACAAATAATATACAAATGAAGAAAACACAATATCTTGTCTAAGATGAAAATATAAACAACTTATTTTCAAATAAGAAGTGATTTAATTATCAAAGTTATTCACAAAATACTCCTATAAAATTAGGTTTAAAACATTCAATCACTTAACATGTGTACTAATTAACCTAATTAATAAATACTTCGTGACATATTTCTTGTTATCTTAAAGTTTAAACAAAATTTTGTTACCTGTAATAATGGTTCCATGAATAGTTAAAATTCTATGAATAAAATGAGTATTAATTGTTAAATTTTTTAAATGTAAAGTAAAAGAATAGATCTGAGCGAAAAATAAAATAAAAGACTCTATGAATGTTCAAAATGAAGAAAGAGTGGAAGCCTCATTTGAACGGCAGATGAGAGGTGATGAGTGAGAAATAGTTGAAGACTCGTTTGACAAGATAAAAGAACAATATTTAGAAAATTGACAATTGTTTGTTATGAGAGTGAGTGAGTGAGAGAGAGAGAGAGAGAGAGAGAGAGATAAGGAATTTGTTGGAGAAAAATATAGTAACTAACAAATGTTTGTTACGAGAGAAAAATAATATATTAAATTTATTGAAAAGAGAAAGTGTGTGCGAAATAATAAGAATATTTTGATGAATTAAAATGAGGGTTTAATAGGTAGAAAAGGTGCAAAAATACACTTTGCTATTTTCGGTGTTAATATTCTAAAACGACACTTAAAAAGGAACGGACCGAGTATCATATATCAAACTGTAACTTGCGAAAATTGAAGAGAAAAGGAGAAGAAAACACCGGCGTTTATGGTTGTTCCCCCAATCGTCCTCACTATAGAGTACCTAATAAGTGCCAGAAAGTAGTTAATTCAATGTTTATTTACGGCATGTTTGTTACTTGTTTCACAAGTTATTTAGGGAAAAGCCGAGAGAAAAGTGATAATTGCCCTATTATGCTTTTTATATCTTACTCTACCCATTTGTGCATGAATTGAATGTCAAGACACTAAGAAAGAATGAAAAAACAAGAATTTGTGCAAAGGTCAGCTCGCTAGGCGAGCCAACTCTAGAGAGTTCCAGGTTCCTTCGCCACAGAGATGGCCATGGCGAACTGTCTCGCCTGGCAAAGCAATGGCGAGCAGTTCCAGAGAGTTGGAAAAACAGGACAAGAGCAATTCGCCATGGCGAGAAATATTCCTGTCAGGCGAAATAAGGCGGTTTCATCTAATCCTAGTGACGTGGTAGAAACCCACTGGCAAAGAAAGCTCATTTCGCCATGGCGAGCCAAATCTCGCCAGGCGAGAAGTCACTTTTCAGCATATGTATAAAAGCCCATTTTCCTCATTTCAGAGGGAGGATGATGACATTTTAGGGAGAGAGAAAACTGGGGAAACACAGAGAGACCATTAAGGAGCAAGGAGCACAAGGATTGAAGGGATTCACAAGATCATTGAGACATCATGACTTGCTTCCATTCCATCTCTTCTTTTCTCCTTGTAAGGTTACCATGACAATGAGTAGCTAGACTCTTTTTTTGGGATTAAATGTAATCAACTTTATTAGCATGTATTCCCTTTGATTATGATGTTTGATTTTAATTATCTTTTGATGTTGAGGTTATTCTTGTTTTCCATTACAATCTTATGGGTTTGAATTGTTATTGAAAGATACCTTTTGAATCTAGGTTAGAATAATCTTCTATCAAAGCTTTTGTTCTAGACATGGAATTTAGGTTTTGATAATCACCTTGAATATTGGAACCCAAAGCTTTTGTAT
>Ga0099826_10002124_pt1 | contig 12569 bp, 10 predicted proteins | sample Mtrugardesep15_FD_76830 | JGI IMG/M metagenome (GOLD analysis project Ga0099826, IMG submission 76830) | Root nodule microbial communities of legume samples collected from California, USA - M. trunc garden sep15 | ecosystem: Host-associated > Plants > Roots > Nodule | place: USA: California...
ATATCTCCTTTAATATAAGAAAAAAAGATGTTGTGGAAAACTAAATAATGCCCTTAATCCTTTCTATGGAAATGTCCCAGATTCAGGGGTAAATATAGTCTATTATTTTACATTACTAACTAAATCACATAACTAAAATCACATGATGTCATCTAACTCACTTAAATATGCTGGTTTACTTTATTTGTCACATGAGACTAAAATCATATGATGTCATCTAACTAAATCAAATATGCTGGTTTACTTTACTTGCATATGTTTCCAAGGACACACATACCTATGGAACTAAACTGAACTGATTTCTTTATTGTTGGAAGTTAGAAAGTACACTTTTGGTTCAAATCTCCATTTTACAGATTGCAATCAATCAACATAGACTATGACAAAACTTTAAAATATAGTTTTCCTTCAAAATATAACCTTGCTTTAATATTACTACCAAACATTATCATTGTCTACACTCATTCGTTCCCTCTCTCATCTATTCCCTAGTAAACTACTATTCTCATGGCTACCTTTACTGTTCATTTTTATTAGGTTTTCTGCATTTCATAAACATGTTAGATTCACAACGTTCAGCTTCACCTTCGTTTTTTTTCCTGTTACAGCAATATATAATCATGTTTGTCAACTAAAATCAGTTCTTTTCAACATTTTTGAATTTCCTATGTGTTTATCAAGTTTGACCAACGCTTATATTTATATATTCGGTTAATGTTTTCAGTTTTCCTTTCACTTTTCACAAAATCTGAATGTTGCTAACCCTCAATATGTTGTTTACTTAGATCTGAAAAATGGAAAGACCATTCGAGTTTATTGGTGATATCACAGAAAAAAAAGACTTCTGGAAACTACCTGTTAGAGTCAAGGACAAATGGACTGCTGTTAAGGATGGGAAAGAACATTTGGAAATGGTCATTGTGGATGCTAAGGTCATATTCTATAATTTCATCATATTTACTGATTTTTCCTTAAGCAAATGTAATGACATGTTATTTGTTGGTTGTCTCCTACTTAGGGTAATGATATACAAGTGATTATACCTACTGCATATAAAGCAGTTTATGATAAAATCTTAGAAGAAAATGCTACATACACTTTAAGCAACTTTCAAGTTGATATCAATGACTTAGTTTTCAAAGCTTCAGAACATAAGTTTTTGTTGAAATGGACTGGTGGCACTACTGCTGAGGACATCAATGTTCATGATATCCCAAAGCCCGACATCAAATTCAAGCCATTTGCGGAAATTGTTTCAGGGAAATGGAAACCTGATGTATTAGTTAGTGAGTTCAATACTGCTTATAACTTATGTACATTTTTATTTTTTATTGACATGTTTCTTTCTAATATTTTTTTGATGTTGGTTTTCAAGATGTTATTGGAGTTGTTCAGGACATTGGCTATTGTCAGCTGAATGAAGGTACTGGGAAAAAGCTCCAGGTTAACTTTACTATGAAAGATCTAAGGTGAGGACTTAATGTCTTTTGTGAAACAAAACAATAAAACAATTAACATAATTTTGGTTTACCTAACAGATTTGCATTATTATAATGTTCATGTTTTCAAATGGATTTTTCCAGTGAGATTTCTTTGAACTGCACTTTGTGGGAGGATTATGCTGCTATGTTTATTAAATACAACAGCGAAAGAAAGCAAGGTGGACTAGTGGTTGTGATGCTAAAGTATGCCAAAATCAAGGAAGAAGGTGATATCCCTACATCTGTTTTTTTTGTAGTTGCATGTGTATCTCCTAATTTTGATTTATGTTGTTATCAAACACTTATTATTAAATGACAAATAGGGCGCTTTCCACTAAGTGTTTCAAACACTTATGGTTTCACTAAGTTGTACATCAATGAGGACATTCATGAGATCAATCTGTTCAAAGCAAGGTTTGTCATTGTTATTATCATACTGTTGTTTTGAATATTTTGAGATTAAACAAAATTATATCCTTCCTATTTTATGTTGTTATTAGTTTGCCTCAAGATGACCAGAGCCAGTCCCAAAGCCAAATTATGTGTACCCAATCATATGGAAGTTCACAACTGTCTTCGGAGACAGACTTACTCTCAAGTCCTATGATTATCCCATTGTCTAACATCATTCAGCTGGACCAGGTACAAACTTTGGCAGTTACATCCATTTTTATTCCTTATAAGTTCATTTTGCTTATATTAGTCCTACTTTATCATTATTGCAGATCAGTTATTGTGTTACTGCGGTGAAAATTGAGAAAGTCAATTCTACTAAGCATGGTTGGTACTTTTTAGCTTGTCACAAGTGTCCGAAGATAGCTAGAGGTGACAAACCTCCTTATACCTGTGATGATGGGCACAACACCGAGACTGAAATTGTCAGGTATATCCCTTAATTGTACCTTACACATATATCAATTGTCGAAATGTTTTTCTATACTAATGGCTTATATGTTATTCATTTTTACAGGTACAAGCTAGAGGCTGATGTTTCTTATGAAGATCACAAGACTACTTTTGTTTTTTGGGATCGGGAAGCTACACAATTGTTGGGAATATCTGCTTCTCAGCTAAGGACAAATATGATTCAGGTGATTTATTGATTGTAACTTCAAGGTTTTGTTATTACTTCAGAGTGTCATCGACTTCTCAAATTAATAAAGTTAATGATTTATACATCTTTTAAATTAACAGAAAGGCATTACTAATCGTTTGGAGTATCCTATGATAATGGACTCCCTTGCTGGAAAAAGCATTGTTGTCAAGGTTAAATGGCAACCTAAGTGGAAAACATGCTCAGTGGTTACTTTGAAGGAAGGACCAGCTTTTGTTGATCAGATTAAGAACAAATTTCCTGAACACCAGGTAAACTAACTATCCCAATCTTTAGTGATAACCTTATAGTCATGTATATCTATCTAACTAATATACACTATGTTATTTATACTAGCAGCATGCACCAGAAAAGAACAATGTGGCCCTGAATGCTATGGTTGAGGACACACAAGTTGGTTTACATGATGTTAATGTCTCAGTTGTAAGTTTATTCTAACCTCAAATCAAGTTGGTACATTATAAATTGCTTATATATCTACCTTAAAGGAAGCACTAACCTTTACAAATATTTACATATTTTCAGCAGACTGCCTCTGCAACTTCTGAATTTGATCCTGAACTCACACTTAGTCAGATTCAAACCCCTAGCAGCAAGCTGAAGAATGTTGAAGTAGGAAAAAATTGGGACACCCTCAGCCAACTAACACCTGCTGCCATCACACCTCTACCAGATACTACACCTGCTAAGATTGTTTCAAGTGACCAACCTATCCAGACTATCAACCTTGATGAGATCACTCCTGCAAAAAACTCTTCTTCTAAAAGGGTTAAGCTCATTAAGCAGGAGAAAAAATGATAATTGTTGTCGTTATGTCTTTTTGGTGCATGGCTAACAAAAGCATGTAAGGTGCTATCAAACTGTTTTCATCTGCTAAATGCATTATATTTATGTCTCACTAAGTGTGTAATATGTACCATGTTTTGTAACTTAATACTTTCTTCACTTTCGGTTTAGGACTACTGCCAAGTGAATCCAGACATATTTTATCTATCTATCTATTAATTATGTTTTACTCTATAAAATTACTATTATGCATTTGGGATTATAAGATGACTCATATGTTTAAATGTCAAATATCTCTTATTATAAAAAGCATGTGGTTTTCATCTTTAAATATTTTCTTAATAATACCTGACCACTTCAATCCTATATAGATTTATATACGGAATGCGGTTTTTCTCTTATGAACTTGACTTCATAATACATTCTATATGCAGTATTGTAAAGAGTATTATCCCAGATTTTTTATAAAGAGTCTCTTGACATAATGAGTAGGTCAACAAAAACCTTTTTAGGAAATATTTTATTTAAGTTACTTTCTGCAAATTATATCAATTACATTACTCACATTTTATCAAACTTAGGTATAAAATTTCCTATGAATATCAATAATTGTAACAGTAACAACATCTTTGTAACGAAAGTCGATAACAGTTAATTGCCTACACAAGAAACAATATCATGATTTTGTGACCAATTCAATCCCATATATCATTCTATATGCCACCATGTAAAAAGTATAATCCCAGGTTTAATTTACAAATCTCTAGAAGTAATGAGTAAGTCCACAAAAACTATTTCTAGCAAGAATCTTATCTAAAATACTCTCTCCAAATTATATCAATTACATTACTCAGTTAGTTCAAGAACTGTAACAGTACCATCATCTTTGTAACTAAAATGTAAGAGTCTTAACATACTTCTATAGCATTTTCAATATAAGTCAATTTAAGTTAATTTCCTGCACAAGAAACAATATCATTACTTAGCTATCACTATCTTGTGTCCTAACATCTTTAAATTATGAGTTGTATCACATAACAACATCTAAGTAATGTTATAGAAAATCAATTAATTAATCAAATACACCTTTTCATAGTTTTTCCATTGTACACATCCATCAACCCTTCAACAAGACTTTTTCAAAACAACCACATACCTATGTTCTGCAATGCATTTAATGCGTGAACAGTACTTCATGGGAACCACACAAAGTAGTCAGGCTAATTTAGGCTATGAATTGAGACATTTCACTACAATACTCTTTTTTTTTTGTTATACATGCTTATTGTTTATATTTTTCTATCACAAAATCTGCTATTTTCCATATAAAGTAAGTATTTCTTTTGTCACTTTACAGCTGAAATCAATTGACACAAACTAATATATTATTATACACAGTACAACACTGTTTAATTTATTTTAATCGTAACACAAAGCTTCAAACTGTGTGGCCTATTGTGTCCCTTATACTATTTTCTGGAAAATAACACAAAACTAAATACTAATGGAACAAACACATACAATGTTCATCTCATAGACTCTATTGTTTAATATTCATAGCACTTATTGAAATATTAATATATACTTAGTTTCTATCAATACTTCTTTCCAAACCACAAACAAGGAAGGTATGTATGATCTTATATTTTTTGTTCTCAATATCTATACTTCACATTACGATCACTTTTGATAAAAACTAAGATTAGATTACTAACTGCATTGTATACTGATTACGAATGATTTCAGAAACACAATGTTTCACCATAATGATCCTAATGTGTTTCAGGCACCATTCATAATAACTCAGTATGATATGAGACAGGATATTATATTGTGTGTCTTATTATATCTTTTTTTATTAATGGTGCCTATCTGATGAATATTTGATCTTGACATAATGATAACAAAGGATTGTCAAAAATTAGTTTAGCTGAATCACAGTAGTTGATGGATTAATTCCTTTAAACAGCTTACTTATTATACACATTAAATTCTGAAATCAACATGTCACAGATAATGAATCAAAAACCAGATGATGGTGACCCTAAAACTGCAGCAGATAGGAAAAGAAGGTTGTTATTGCTGAACAAGAAGAATGTTACATCAAAGAGAGCTAAACCAGCACCACCTCTTTCTGATATTACTTCATCAATAGTTAACTCTAGAAATAGTGAACAGTCTAAATCATCAAAGGAAAATACAGAAGCATATTTACCTGGTTTAGGTCTATCAGGTCACTTATGTGAAAACATTCAACCTTCAATTAACCGTGCTCCTCTTCCAACTCAAACCAATGTTCAACCTCTACAAGTTACGGCTAAAGTTTCTAGGCAAAAAAAGAAGGTTCCAACTTCTGATAAAAAGGCAAGATCAAATTCAAAATCAACAGATTTTGCTATTAACATGCCTAGAATACAATTCAATTCTCAGTATAATTCTGCAAATCAAAAACAATTGCCAAATTACAATCAATATCTCATGGATTCTACCCACACTTTCAGAAGAAATGTATCTGGATTCACTCCTCTTCAAAACATACAGAATCTACCTGCTTACTTTTCCACATCTAAGGAATTCAGAGGAGGACATGTAAATCCTGTTAATATGTCAGCCAACTTATCTATACCTGTGATAGATACATGTGATTCTAGCAGTCAGGGAATTTTTTTTCAAAGATCTTCTGTTCAACAAACATCAACAGTTTTTCCTATCAACATGCCAAACATTGAATGCAGTTCTCAGTACCATATTACCAATCATACACAATTGTCAAATCTAAATTCAAATACATTTCATTCTACTCAAACAGTTAGGAGAAATGTACCTGGATTAAATTTGCTCAACAAATTTGATGCAACTATTCAACCAGACAAGTATTCATCTACATCTGCGAAAGTTGGCAAAAAGCGCAATGCAGGCTATACTGACAATATCATCAACAACATATGCAGTCAAGATGATGTAGTTAACTCAATAGAACAACCAGTTCAAATTAAGAAAACCAAATTTGCTAGGAATCTTGGTGCCAAACATTCAAAATCCAACTCAATATCTCACTCTATTCCAACAAATACCACTGAATTGTCACCTGTTAAAATTTCAACGAAAAGCATGACCAAAGGGAAGATTGTTCCAACATCTGATGTTAATGGTACATCAACAAATCATGACCAAAGCAGCAACTCCAGTTCATGCTCTCAAGTGAGAAGAAAGCGCATTGCTGAGTACATGCAACATGGAAACAATCCCACTGTCATTCAGAAAGAGATGCCAAAGTCAAATTTTGTAACCACATCACAACCAGTTCACAATATTCTAAGTAACTTGCTGGAGAGGCTTAATGACAGACATGCAACAGTCAATGTTAGTTCTCAGGATAACAACACAATGAGCAATCATGTTGAAAAGGTACCTCAAGCTGTACAACCTCAATTCAAAGATCAACAAGTTAATGTTTCAATTCCTCAAAATCAAACAAGACACAAACAAATTGCAACAGATGATGATTACTTTGAAACTATGTCAAGAACTATTCCACAAACAACTCAAGACAATAACAACATAAATGAAGATCGTAGAGAATCAGATTCTGATCAATCTGATCATAGTGAATCTGAGTCTGACAGTGAAGTTGATATTGAAGATGATGATGAGGCTTACTTGCAGGGTAAGCCTAAATTTCAATAAGTCCTCTTCATCACATAATATAATTTGTTTTTTCTTTATTCTAATTACTTACATGGGAATTGGACACAGTTTATGGTGATATGGGAAATCCTACATGGGAATGTGAACACTGTGGAGCTTTAATGTGGTATCAAGAAAGGAAAGAAAAGTCAAGAAATAGTTGTAAACCAAAGTTCCAGATATGTTGTAATGGTGGAAAAGTACAACTGCCACTTTTAGAACAACCTCCAGAACTGCTTCAGAATCTCCTATTTCAAAGTCATGGGTCAGATAGCAAAAATTATCAAGCACATGCAAGAACATACAATGCTATGTTTTCATTTACATCTCCAGGAATGAAATTTGATGATGCCACAAACAAAGGAAGAGGTCCACCTACCTTGAGAATGCAAGGACAAACATGTCACAGAATTGGTAGCATGTTACCCTTAGAGGGCGAACGTCCGAAATTTGCTCAACTATATATCTACGACACAGAAAATGAAATAACCAACAGGGTTGGTAGTTTCAGGTAATAATCTCTCAGTAGCATTATCTTGAATATACAATAAGTTGTAACCTTTTTTATATTTTAAAATAATGCAATATATTTCATACTTTTCAGTAACAATAAGGATCTCGATCAAAACATTGTCAAACAATTAAAGACCATGCTAGATGGTAATAATGTCCATGCTAAAGCTTTTAGGATGGCAAGAGATGTTTTAAAACAAGGTCCTGTTCAAGATGTTAGATTGAAACTTATCTCAGACAGGAAAAAAGATGGCAGGATCTACAATAAACCAACGGTTAGTGAAGTTGCTGCACTCATCGTAGGAGACATTGACTCCGCATCTCAAAGAGATATCATTTTGCAATCACAATCTGGAGATTTACAGCGAATAGATGAATTTCATGCCAGCTATCTTGGTTTCCAATATCCATTACTATTCCCTTATGGAGAAGATGGGTATCGCCCAGGGATTTTGCTACGGTATAAAAAGGACACTGTTGTTAGCAGGAAGAATAGATTGACAATAAAAAAATGGTTCTCATTTAGAATTCAAACAAGGAAAAATGAGGCAATGACGTTGCTATGTTCGAGGAAGCTATTGCAACAATTCTTGTGTGATGGATATGCAATGATGGAAGCAGAAAGGCTCAATTGGTTAAGGAGAAATCAATCCAAGTTAAGAGTTGGTAAATATAGGCAGTTAAATGATGAAGGTGGTACTAATAACCAAGGGCAAAAGGTTATACAAGGGAAAAGAGTCATATTTCCTTCAACCTTTGTCGGAAGTAAAAGATACATGGATCAACTATATTTTGATGGAATGGCAATATCAAGTGTTGTTGGGTTCCCAGACTTTTTCATTACATTTACATGTAATCCAAAGTGGCCTGAGATAACTAGAGAACTACAAAAATACAATTTGAAACCACAAGATCGCCCTGATATCATTTCCAGGATTTTTAAAATCAAGTTTGATGAGTTGATGAAAGACCTTACAAAAAGACACATTTTAGGAAAGTGTTTAGCATGTAAGTTTTTTACAGCGCATTTGTCTACAAATCTACAAACAAATTATCATTTATATATGTCTAATTTTAATCCTCATTGTTGTATTAACAGATATGTACACCATTGAATTCCAGAAAAGAGGCTTACCACATGCTCATATTCTCATTTTCTTACATCCATCTAGCAAATATCCGAAACCCGAAGATATAGACAAAATCATATGTGCAGAGATCCCTGATCCAAATAAGCACAATGAGTTGTATAACTTAGTCAAAAGTCACATGATTCATGGTCCTTGTGGTCTTGCTAGATTGTCCTCACCCTGCATGACAAAAAACAATAAGTGTTCAAAATTCTTCCCTAAAAAATTCATTGAACAAACTATTGTTGATCAAGATGGATATCCAGTTTACAAGAGAAGTTCAAATACTCATACTATTGTGAAAAATGGTATTGCCTTAGACAATAGACATGTTGTTCCATACAACAAAAAGCTGTTGTTGAAGTACCAAGCTCATATCAACATGGAATGGTGTAACCAAAGTTCATCAATTAAGTACTTATTCAAGTACATACACAAAGGTTATGATCGAATCACAGCAAGAGTTGTGCCTTCTCAACAACGTACGCATACAGTTCAACAGCCTGTCGATGAAATCAAACATTATCTGGATTGTCGATATATATCTCCAAGTGAGGCATGTTGGAGAATACTATCATTTTCAATTCATGGTAGGAAACCAGCAGTTGAGCGTATGTTTTTCCACTTAGTTGGTGAGAAAGCAATCTACTTTACTGATCATGCTCGGATGGAGAATGTACTAGAAAAAGCAAGTGTCACGGAATCAATGTTCACAGCTTGGTTGCAAGCTAACCAAGAATTTGAGGCTGCAAGAGAACTAACTTATGCTCAGTTTGTTGCCAACTTTGTTTACAACAAAAAGGACAGAAGATGGACACCAAGGAAGAGGGGTTATACTATAGGTAGACTGATATGGGTACCACCAACAACTGGGGAGTTGTTCCACTTGCGATTGATGTTAACTGTTGTTAAAGGGCCAAAAACATATGAAGAAATACGCAAAGTTGGTGATGTGCAACATCTTAGTTTCAGAGATGCATGTTTTGCCATGGGATTTCTTAACGATGATAAGGAATACATTGGAGCCATTAGAGAAGCATTTCAATGGGGTTCAGGATATTTCCTAAGAAGATTATTTGTCATCATGTTGCTATCAGGAGCCATGAGTAGACCATTCCATGTTTGGACAAATACTGTACAATGGTTGTCGGATGGAATCTTGCGTGAACAGCGTGACTTGGCTCAAAATCAAGGTATGTCTCATATTATAATAGCACTCACGCTACAGTTTTATTTTAAAGTTGCTTCTACCCATATACAATTCAACATAGTAACTGCCAATATTGCCTACTTTCCATTTCAGAATTACTACTAACTGATGAACAACTTCAAAATTTAACATTAATAGAGATTGAGAAGTTGTTACAATCAAGTAGGAGAAGTTTAAAAGAATTTAAATCTTTACCTTATCCAAAGGGATATATTCTTGAGCAACTAGGAAACCGACTGATTTATGATGAGCGAAATTATGATATTCCTACACTCCAAGCTGAATTTCAACAACTGTTTGCATCATTAACAGGTATACACTTAATTTCTCAATTTTCATGCGTAAAATATTAAATACAAACATAGTGAAAAAACTATGATCTCATCATGGTATTTATATTTTGAATACAGATGAACAAACGAAAATATTTGAAAAAATCATGATGGCAGTTACAAATCAAAAAGGTGGTGTTTTCTTCTTGCATGGTTATGGTGGAACAGGAAAAACTTTTATGTGGCGTACATTGGCAAGTGCATTACGGTCAAAACATGAAATTGTACTGACCGTTGCAACAAGTGGAATTGCTTCTCTCCTGCTACCTGGTGGGAGAACTGCTCATTCAAAGTTTAAAATCCCTGTCCCAACATTTGATAACTCAACATGCAATATTGATCATAATAGTGATATGGCAAACCTTCTTAGACAAACAAAGTTAATCATATGGGATGAAGCACCAATGGCTCATAGATACACTTTTGAGTGTTTAGACAGAACACTTAAGGACATAATGAGTACTCCAACTGTTAAGTGCGAGACAATATTTGGTGGGAAGGTTGTAGTTTTTGGGGGGGATTTTAGACAAATATTACCAGTTATACCAAGAGGTAATCGGTCTGATATTGTACATGCCTCAATCAATGCTTCTTATATTTGGGATCATTGTGAAGTTCTCACTTTAACAAAAAATATGAGATTGAAGCATGGTTCAAATCCCGAAGAAAATGAAGAAATCTCTCAATTTTCAAGCTGGCTTTTAAGTGTAGGGGAGGGCAAAATAAATGAACCAAATGATGGTTATGCAGAAATTCAAATCCCAAAAGAAATTTTGATAACTGATTACTCTGATCCTATACTTGCAATTATCAACAACACTTATCCTAATTTTTTGGATAATTACAAGTCTTATGAGTACTTGAAGATCAGGGCAATATTGGCATCAACAATTGAAGTGGTTGATCAAATCAATGAATATGTTCTAGGTCTAATGCCCGGTACAATCCTAATTACACATACTTCTATCATCAGATATACTATGTATTTATTTATAATATACTCATAATATATTTGTTCACATTGTAGGAGAAGAAAAAGAATATTTAAGTGCTAACTCAATTGATAGATCAGAGATACACGACAACAACATTGTAGATGTATTGACACCTGAGTTTCTATGTACACTACGTACATCTGGACTTCCAAATCATAGAATAAAATTGAAAGTAGGATGTCCAATTATGCTTTTGAGGAATATAGATCAGTCAGAAGGGCTTTGTAACGGAACCAGGTTGATTGTAACAAAGATGGCAACTCATGTTCTGGAAGCAAAAATAATGGGTGGCAAACATCATGGAAATATAACATACATTCCACGTATGGATATGTCACCTTCTCAATCACCTTGGCCATTCAAATTAACTAGAAGACAATTTCCAATTGTTGTATCTTATTCAATGACGATCAACAAATCACAAGGTCAGTCTCTAGATTGGGTTGGTCTTTATTTGCCAAAAGATGTTTTCAGCCATGGTCAGATATATGTTGCAATCTCAAGGGTTACAAGCAAGAAGGGTATAAAGATATTGATACATGATGAACAAAATGTTCCTAAAGACACCACAACCAATGTTGTCTATAAAGAAGTTTTTCAAAATGTTTAACAAGTAAGTACCATGTCAACTTCTTATACATAAACTTACCATGCTCCATTCAGTACTATACTCATTGAATGAACTTAATGATTACCATGTTGCAACTAAACTGCAGGCATGTTCCCTTTGTAGTCAAACTCATTCACCCATCTTCTTCAGGTTCCAGCTATAATGATTGAAGAACAAACATGAAATACATCAGTTGAACTAAATTCCTGGGGAACTTTGTATGATGTAATATCTTCACTACACTAAACTATAACTATTTATTGCTTCTTCATTTCAATCATTCTAATGCTATAGTTTTATCAATTATCTTAATATTATTTTTCATACTCCAAACTAACTCACCAGTTTTTCCAATATAATTAAATATATACCTATCTTTGTAAGAAAAATTATGTTTAACACCTATAAACATATATCAATTCAACACCTATGAACACTAACAACATATATCAGTTTCGTAGGCACCACCATATCAACCTAAAACAATCAGATCTTAAGTCTTCTGATAAACCTCAATTAGCTGAGTAAATAAGTTTGAAAGTACTTTGAATTAACTATAACAAGTTTGAAAGTACTTTTTTTTTCCTTTCTAAAGTAACATCTAGATTTTGATTACGCTTTATTTTAAATGTCTAAATATTCACCAATTAATATCAACAATATTTTTTACTATATATAATTTGTTTAATTATTAAATGTATACATTATTTA
>Ga0099826_10002125_pt1 | contig 12568 bp, 8 predicted proteins | sample Mtrugardesep15_FD_76830 | JGI IMG/M metagenome (GOLD analysis project Ga0099826, IMG submission 76830) | Root nodule microbial communities of legume samples collected from California, USA - M. trunc garden sep15 | ecosystem: Host-associated > Plants > Roots > Nodule | place: USA: California...
AAGCTGAGAAGAAACAGCAGAAGAAGCCACTGAATGAGGGTAAAGTATGTGGGACCCATCTGTGTTAGATAAAAGACCATTCGTCGGAGATGCGGTGGTGGTAGTGGTTGTGGTTACGGTGGTTGAGTTTAGTTGTTGGTGTTGTTGGTGGTTGTGGTGGTGGTGGAAGAAAGAGCTTAATTGGTTGTCATTGGAGTCCATTTTTTGACTTGATTTGTGCTGCCACGGCTGACGCTGCAAATTTTTTTATTTTTTTATTTTAAATATAATTTATTTTTGTAATAATAATAATAATAATAATGATAGAAAACAACTTTATTTATTGCTATATTATCTTGTAAGAAGTGTAGCTTGGCTGGGCTCCTCACAAGTCTCAATACTGTGATTCTGTTTTTTGTTTGAGTCTCACAATTTGACCTACCTTTTCACTACCCCTATTCCCCACAATCCATTTTTTGTCTAAATTCTCTCTATTAAAGTTGTAGATTATAATTCCTAAAATAAATAAAAAGTCCTCCTTATTTTAGAAAAGAGAAGTAATATTGAACAACTATTTTTTAATAAATTTTGTAACAATTTTCTGATTCATACTTATATTATATTTTTGTTTTCTCTTTTTATTGCATTGGTTTTGAGTCAGTATTTCATTTTTTTTTATAAATTTTTTGTTGTTTCAAAAGTTGTCACATAAATAAATGTTCAAATAACACAACTATTTATAAATTTATGGCTCTATTCTTCTAATAGATATACGATGAGCAGCGCCTATTAGATTTTGAGTGATGCAAACATCCATGACTTAAATGATAATGGTCACCGTAATTTCAGTCATAAAGACGATTCCTAAAATATAAAGTTTAGGAACCAATTAAAAAAAAAGAGTAAATTACATTCTCATCCCCTCGAAAATGCTTGAATTACACACTCCTCTCCTCTTATGTTAAAATATAACTCCCTTCCCTTAAAAAAAGAAATATTTATACTCCCTTCCCCTATAAGATCTGTTGTGAATTCTATGAAAATCACAACAATAAAATCCAATTTTGAGTCATTTTCACAACAAGATGCTTGAATTACAAGCTCATCCATTAATAATTAAATATGCATTACACTTTAATCTATTTTAACTTAAATAAATATGTTTATGATATATATTAATTTTGAACCACCATTTAAGAAAAATAAATTAATTTCTTTATAATTTAATTGTCAATGATAATTAAATTTAAATTTTTCCTATTAATTTTATATTTTAGAGTATAAATGAACTTTTAAATAACTGTACTTTATTGTCTTTAGTAATTTTTCACATATTTTAACTTTATTTTGGGTTGTTTCGTATTTTATATTAGGGTTTAAAACTATATATTAATAAAATTGTCAATAAGAAAATAGAATAAAAAAATGAAATTTTGATTATACTAAAATAGACACGCAATGTTTTTTTTCCCAAAGTATGTTACATTATTTTTTTCTTCTAGATCGTTAGAAATAAAAAAAAATATTGAGGAATTAAATTTAATTCAAGCTTCTCTTAGGGGAGGGTGTGAAATATTTTCTAATATATTTTGAATAAGAGTGGAGGGAAGTGTATATTTTAACATAAAGTAAGGAGGAGAATGTAATTCAAGCTTCTCTTAGGGGAGGAGTGTGAAATATTTTCTAATATATTTTGAATAAGAAGGGAGGGGAGTGTATATTTTAACATAAAAGGATAGGGAAATGTAATTCAAACATCTTTGAGAGGAATGAAGTGTAATTTATTATAAAAAAAATGATTACACATAAAAAGACTCCGTGTATAATTTTTCCTATTCGTTAGTATTTATAACGGAGTAATATTTGCATAAAATATTTTTCCTAAAATGATTGATTATTTTTTTTATAAAATTTTCAATACAACATTAATTTTCTTAATTCTATATTTTAATTAAGAAAAATGCTAACAAGTGCTCTCAGTCAAATATAATAGTTTTTTGGATTGAGAGTTGTGTATTTAAAGTATTAAAGGTTCAAAAAGTTTTCATTTTGCCTCAAAATTTTCTTTTTTTTTACTTCCTTAACTAGTGCCTCGAAACCATTTAATTACTAATTATACCTGGCTTGGATTCTCTATCTCCCGTTTCTCTCATTCTCACTTCCATCTCTGCTCTATTTTCCGTTTCAAAATGAGTGTCGTTTTAGCCAACTATACACAAATTAAGGAATAAAATGAAATAATCATTAGACATAACATTTTTACTAAACTGCCCAAGATAAAGACAAACTTAAAGTTGCATTGAAAATTGTGCAAGAAAAAAGTTGGAGTATTTATTAAGGGTAAAATTGGAAGAAAAAAATTAAAATTGTATTAAAAATATAAAGTGACATTAATTTTAAAATAATTTTTTTAACTAAATTGACATTCATTATAAATCGAAGAGAGTACAAACTTAATAAAAAAAAAGATAGAGTTAGGAGGGAGACAAGAAATAGTGAAAGAAAGAAATGATTCAATTGGCATATATCTATGGGTGATGGGTGGTAAATACGTGGATATTTGTGTGGAAGACAACCAATTCGTGGGTAGTGAGTGGTGACACAGACAGTGAGACAATGACAACCAAAGATACTAGTACTTCTATTCCAAACAAGATAAGAGCTTGCCTTCTCACTCACTTGGTCCACTTACTATCATTCTTGTTTGGTTTGGCTCAGATTCCTTGTGAATATCGAACACCGACTATACAACATTTCTTTATCCATCTTATTTCTATATTTATGTAATCTATATAATATATAATTTGACCAAAAATCTAGTCTATAAAATATTATAATTTGACCAAAAATATCTATGGAAATAACAAACCTGACCATATAAACGAGGCAGGATAAAATCTATAGAATTCTCACAAAAAATGAGACTCAAAGAAGAAGAAAAATGGTCTAAGATTGACCATTTAGAAGAATTTGAGTGGCCTAAACTTGCTTGAGAATCCGTATATCATTAACTTATCTTTAAGGATATCATCACGAAGAGGTTGAAGGAAGGAAACATTTTACTGCACATAATAAATAAACTGTTTAAATAATTTCAGGTGGTAAAACTGTCACGAAAATGTTGAGATGGCCGAGTTGGTCTAAGGCGCCAGATTAAGGTTCTGGTCCGAAAGGGCGTGGGTTCAAATCCCACTCTCAACATTTCTTTTATTTTTCCATTTTTTTTTTTTTAGTTTACATGTTCCATTATTGATTTATAGTTGAATCAATAACCAATTCAGGTCAGTTGGGATCATTATGTTTGATTAAAACGAGTTTGCACAAACGTGAATCATATGTTTGAACAATTTTTTTCAATCATATGTCTAATATTTTCCTTCAAAAAAAAAAAATGTCATGTATTTGGATAATACTTTATTAAAAGTATTTTTAGAAGTGCAGTAGTATAAAGTAAATAGTAAATGAAATCTCCCAGAAGACGAAACTAGGTTAAGTCAAAGACCACTTACTTACCTACAGAAAATTTAGCTCTAAATTCACTTGGCAAACTTCAAACGGAGCATGATAATTCTATCTCAACCTTAGCTTTTAAATGTACAGTTAACAAATACAAAGCATAAAAATTTAAAGATAATGTATTTGAATGTTTTTCTTTTCCAGCACTAGTATGGTTAACTCGGAATGACTGTGAATATGATGATATCATTCATCCTCTCAAAAATGATGATATCATTCATTTTAGTTTCAAGACTGACTAATTTTCTAAATTTCCTAATTTAGGCACACAAAAAAAAGTATAATTAAAAACCTATTTTATAACTAAATTTTAAAATAAAAAATAGGTCTATAAATTATAATTTTAAAATTTTATACAACAAATCTTTGTCGTTGCTGCTGTTTTTTCTTAACGCAATGATGATTATTGTTGCTGCTCTTATTTATTACGTACGCAGGGTAGTGTAACATGTAAAGTTAGAGACTTTTTAAATAACTTAAACGCTGTTGCATTAGCTGGTTAACATTGGTGCTTAACATACTCTCACCACTAATGGAAGAAATAGCATTTGCCGGTTTATATTTCATATAGATATAGGAAACCAGATTCATTCCCCTCTCATGTTGCATTACAAACACATTATTTCACCTATTTAATGGATGTCTTAGATTACACATGAGAAAAAATAACTGGAGACAATCTCCTCCCCGGACGGGACTTAGTTGTTACCCGGTATTGGTATTGCCACTCTTGACTATGGAAAATTCAATTGTGCCGTTTTGGTTCGTGACATTTTTAAAAATTCCACCATACTTACAGAGTTGGCACTTCGCATATAAGATAGGCTCACATATACCGGAGCTTCAAATTTTCCTCTTCCTCATTTCTGCATTAACAAATTCAAGAAAACTAGTACATGCAAATAGTTTGAATAATCATCGAAAATCCATTCCACCACAGTTCATTGTAGTCTAATAAGCAACTGGGATTGTGTTATGAGTTTCTTTTTTGGGATATAATGATAACTTGATAAGAAATCAATACCATTTTACAGATATAAATCAGAATCCAAGCAAAAGAAAGAGAAAAACTCGGTGAGGTTGGGGGAGGGTGATTACAAGTTATAACCGAGTAGAGACAAGAAACAATGAACAAACTAACATTAACATATCACCACTCAATGACAAAAAAGCAACAGAAAAGTTGAAAACCAGGTTAGATGCTTCGGTAATGTAATGCAACCTTCAAGAATCGTCTTTATTTGGTGATTCATGATCAGTTGTTTCCTTAGTAGATACCATTGCTAAGGCATGGGAGCTTTTCATTTCTTCCAACTGTCAAGCAGTATAGAACGTAGTGAATTAGTGACTTTATAAACCTTACAATCAGTCAAGCAAGAAATAAAAGCAACTAACTTAAGAGAAATCATGAACGGCATGTGTCAGCTGACAATATTAACATATCACACAAGTTCGATATTCAGCATGTTTCAAGAATACATCAGATGTCAGATAAGAGTATGGAGAACCATTTGTGTTCATTCCAGAGGTATGTATGGCAACAGATGATAATTAACCAGATACACTTTACCAATCCCTATAAATGTTGATTTGATAAGCTATGTGATTTTTTTTATGGAAGCACGTAATCTTTGAATGTAATAATCTTATTACAATTATCAAGCACAATCAGGGATAACGATTGGCTGATGTCTTCTTTTATTCCCCTTTTCTGTCACTTGTCAGTCCCCAACGGCCCAACCTCGTTCGTTTCTGTACTTAGTTAACTGTAAAGAACAATGTCAAAGTTCATACACGATCTTTTTTAAACACAGCCGAGTTTGCTAACTACACAAGACATTAACTCAATATAACCAACAATTGAAGTCCAGATTCTTGTTGATAATCAATGTACCCGCTTTTTATATCACAATGTTTACAGAGTGAGCGTATTTATTTTTGCTGCGATCGTGAATCCAGACATCACGGCTTTCACAACCCCAGCACATAATGAGCAGCAGTATAGTTGCATACACAACACCCATAACTATTTCATATTATTTTGACTTGAATAACTTTTTATCCGTCTAATATAAACCTTTTCTAGTTTAGTCCTTGCAAAAGAATTTGTTTTGGTTATACTTATGATTTTTGAAAGTACACCAATAATGGTGGGACCCCTTCCCGGACCCTGCGTATGCGGGAGCTTTAAGTGCACCGGGTTGCCTTTTTTTTATATACTTATGATTTTTGAAAGTAGAAACATGACATTTACTTTTGGTTCATATTACTTTTGTTTTAATCCTGTAACCACTGTTGGAAATAGTACCAATCACAGAGACTAAAATCAACAAAATTCATAAATATATTACATGATTAATTTCATAAGAACAAAATATTAAAGACTAATGTTAAAGAGCCCTGCATTAGATGTGAGATAGCTTAAATAAGTGTTTATAAGTGGGGGCAGTCCTCACCTCACAAACCGGTTTTGTGGGTTTGCGTTAGGCCCAACCATAAATTCTAAGATCGTATCAGAGCCTGATAGATCTTTATTTGATCCAACCAAAAATTCTAAGAACTAAACTAGCATATGCATATCCAAGTGACTAAATTATTATCAAAGTTGAAATTAGTGTTTACTATAGGTACTAGAAGTTATTTTGGCCTATAATTTTGACTAAATTCAAAGTAGATGGAAATAAAAAGATGAGAGTTATGGTATATGCCACATCAGTTTGTATCATAGACTGCATTACAACTACAAATACACCTACTGATCCTGAATCCTAAATGACATGCTGCAATGTAACCTGTTAAACAGGCCCTTACTTAATTGTTAAGTGCCCCTCTAGGCTCTAGCTCTTGTATTTTCTTTAGGCTTGATCTAGTCTCTTGTGGATTCAATCATCGATCGCTAACTGAGTTAAAAATGCCCTCTGAATAAACACTTCCTAGTTGATTTCTAATATTGAATCTCTAGTTTCTTCGTCAAGCACAAAGCTGATAAAAAAAGAAAGCTACCTCTTTGCAGGTGTTGTGGTGTGCAGTGAGAAGTTCATTATATCTGATTTGTAGATCAGAGAATTGAGCTTGCAATTTTTCATATTCAGAGATGGAAGGACAACTTAATTTCTGTTGAATGAACCTGTCCAACCAACAACATAGTTATCTAACAATGCTCAAATCAAATTCAAAATCAAAGAAGGGAGGAAAAGAACATACTCAAGAGCAGAAGAAGGTTTGTCGTTTTGTTCATACAATGAAACAAGAACTGCAACAGTAACAATACTTGGATTAATTGATTGATTGATTCCAACAAAGAATAAAAAGTAAAATAGAAACATATATAGGTACCTTTGGTAAGAGCATCAACAGCTCCACTTGATTCAAGATATTTTCTAAATGCTTCCTTCTTTGCTTCTTTTTCCTGTAATTAATTGAGTAAGAGAGATTCATCATCATATTATTATTAGCTAGAAGAAAACAGAAGAGAAGATAACCTCTTTGTATCGCATCATATTATTATTATGTTGTTTTCTATGCCTTGCTTGATTGAGTAGTACTCCCTCACTGTCTGTTTGCTATGATCTGTCTATCTCCACTGCTGTTGAGTTGAGTTGTACACTGCCAAAGCAACCACTTTTATTAATGTTATTTTATTCTCACTAGGAGACAAGAAATGGAAAATTCAGTTTATTACATATGTATATATATTTACAAGAGTTGTGTTATTTGTAAACATCATATAATATTGTGATGAGCACACAAATAAAAATCAGTAAAAAAAATATTAAAAAATAACAAATAAGTTGTTGGTTGTACAAATGACATATTCAAGTATCATTCCTCTATTTAAAATTGAAAAACATCAACCCCAACCGAACATGAGGAAGGTTAGGAGCAAAACCCCACAACCAACTAACCCTTAGATAAATCACTACTTAACGTTATTGATGTCAATACAAAATATATTCATGAGCAAATATGACCCATACCTCACATCTTCTAAAAGGAACTCAAGGGTGTCAAACATCTTAATACAAATGAAACACATACCTTGGACCTTAAAAGCTTTATCATTTTTAAGGTGAACAACTCCACTTCTTTTAGAGTATTCCTTATTTAAACATAAGTGAGAAGAGCATCCAAAGTCGTTACCCAACCCTCTTCATTTTTTCAACTTGTCACCATTAACAAGCATCCATGTAACTATCATCTCAATCAACAACAACTTGCACGTAATCATTTATCCCTCTTGAAGTGACCAACCTTATGACAATTGAAGTACTTAAACTTCCATTTGTCGTTCCATATTGATTTTGATCTTTCCTTGTTTCTTCTGTTCCTACCCTTCATCTTGAGATGTTTAAGTATTCACCACTATCTTCCACCTTTGAGTCTTTAATAAAGGTTAGCTCCTTCGTCCGAATTGTCAATTGGACTTTCTCTAAGGTGATAATGCATATACTTTCATGAAGAAATGCATCCTTAAAATGCTTAAAAGAACTAATCATCAAGCTCCACTTCAATATTTTGCAAATCGTCAATGATTTTTTTTATTTATTTCCTCACCTGGTCCACCATGAATTTTAACACTACCATCATGAATGAATTTAGTTGTTTTTCAGACATAACCAATGACTTAGTCATATACAATGATTTTAGCTTGGTCCACATCTTCGTTGCAATCTTTTCCCTCATGACTTCCCTCAACAATTAATTTTTGAGCACAAGATAATGAAACTACCTGCTTTAATTATCATCTTAGTCTTCTCTGATTCGGTCAGAGTCTTAGGCATTAAAGCTTCACCGTTCAAAACATCTGCACATTTATGTTGAATTACATTAATTCCATTTCCACAATCCAAAATTGTTATTTAAAAAAAAAAATCAGTATCCCATTTACTATCCACAATGCTCACTTGAAAGATTTGTTCCCTTCCCACATACCCCTGCCACTTGTTGATGATTTCAACAAGAATGTGGAGCAAATAACAATGACTATCGAAAGTAAACATCCCAAGCAACAACTATAACAACCAAGAAGAAATCTCTAAGTGTAATGCACTGTGAAACATTCAATCTAAAGAACAAGATAAAGAGAGTATAGAAATTATCACACCAATATTATTTACCATAATCAACAAAGATTGACCTACATATAGTGGAGAGAGCAACTCTCCAATCCACTACCAACGAATCTTTGCAAGAGATACAAAAGATTTACAAAAAATTATCTTTTGCATCAAGAAGAACAAACATTGATTTTTACTCTCTCTCTCTCTCTCTCAACCCACAACAAGATCACTCAATAAAACAAAGAGAGAAAGTTTTTATCCTACCTCCAATGTAATCTCATTGTTCAAAGTGTTTAGACTGTGTTTCTCAACCCTATAATCTCACACAATAACACTCAATCCTTAATCTTTAAGTTTCACTCAAACTTCTATCTTCTGGTGAAAGTTGATCTCTACAAAATATGTAAAACTAGAAACAAGAATCTATTTTTATTACCTAGACCCGAAAAAACCGCCTCACACTTTCTAATGACACCTCGCGCCCAAAATGCCTTTTGAACAAGTTTTCGCCTTTGCTTGTGACGCCTCACACTTTTGATAGAAACACCAAAAATATGATGGTACGGCATAAACACCAATACTATTAGAAAATACATATCAATAAAGGACAATATGAAAAGGTCTTTAACATTCCTCTGTTGATGATCTTAAAAAAAGAAGAACATTCCTTTGTCGAAAAACCCTGAAACGACCATACAAAAGAAGAGAAATGTCATGGTCATACTTTCAAACACATTCCATTAACACACTCCATATAACCACATCATCCCCGTCCTTTATTCAATTAACCACTAACCTGATACCAAATTGAAATATATTAATATTTTTTTAAAAAAGGTATTAATCTTTAACATGCATCTTCTCCACTCACCATGTAAAATATATTATAATTTCCTCAAAATAAATTTATACATATTCCTCGTTAAATTGGCTTTCATTGGATTATTATTTCTGTCAAATTCCCAGATCGTGTAAAATTATTTTATTTATATAAATTAAATCTAACATCTTACTAGGGTTATGCTAACAAATAACTTTAGGGCACTAGTTAAGGATTCGAAAAAAGAAACAATTGTTAAATTTTATGGAGAAAAAGTTACTTTTTGGTATTTCAATAAATCAAATGCACAATTTTTAAGATAAAGTTTCTACTTTTAATTTCTTAATTAGTGTCTTAACGGGTCCCACATAGACACATCAATTTTTTATAATTTTTTAATAACAGTACCTAATAGGTACTCAATTACTTCAATAAAGACCATCTAACAAAAAGTCTAAATGGGTCTCAACAATAATTCTTTATCATTTATATTTCAACAAAAGTAACAAAAACAACTCAACAAAGATTATTTTATCAAAAAGTAGTGTGGGCCCACTTAAGAATGGAGTCTTAAGTTAGACCCTGGATTTTAAAAGACTCCAAAAAAAAATTCTCACTATAGGATACCTATTAGGTACCGGGTCTTAAATGGTTAAGACCTCACCATTGTGGATGGTCCAACCGTCCAAGTACATTTGTTAGCATCTTCCTGTATCGTACAAATTTCTTCTTTCCCATTCTTACTATATTGTAAAAATTTGTCAAAATTGATATAAGTTGGGATAAATTAAAAATAAAAAATTGCCTAGGTTTGGACCGGAAGTGGGCCAGCTTATCACAGTAAACGACATTGGCGTTTAATAAAACGACGCCTCAGGATTTTGAATTGAACACTGATAAACCCCAATTCGAGTGAGAGAAAAGAGAAAATGGTTCCAAAAATGTTGAAGTTGTCTCGCATGCTTCATTCATCTTCCAGGTACTTCTTTAATCTCTTTCGTTCTTTCAATTTCTCTGTTTTATGCATAAAATTAAAATCAATTGTGAAACAGAAATCATCTATTGGAAGTTTTTTCCGCTAGGGATTTCTCTGCTGCCACAGATAACAACTATTCTGCTAAAGGTATTCATTCATTTTTTATTTTAAAGTTGCTGCATTTTTATGGTTACATTGATTGATTGATATCACTTTCAGGATATACTTCAGATCGTATATTTGCTCCTTATTCTGTTTACAAGGGCAAAGCTGCATTCTCACTCAGTCCTTGTCTTCCTACTTTCACTAAGTTGGATGTAACTTTCTTTTTCCTAATCCATAATTCATTCAATTAAATACATTCCTTTTTACGGCTTTGTTTGATATCATAACATGAGCGCTTGTGAAACTGATTGTTAGAACTTATTATGAAAACAACTTATGATATGTTCATATGCTTGTTGTGTTATAGAAATAGCTTATTCTTATGCGCTTATATGATAACCTGCAAAGTAAGCTGTTTATCCAAACATTCATGTTTTATCAATTCCATTTGTTACAGTCTGGGGCTCTTGTGGTTGATCGCCGCGGTTCCATAATGATGAGTTTCATGCCTGCTATTGGGGAGCGCAAATATGACTGGGAGAATAGACAAGTAATTTCTTTTTCCTTTTATTCTTTCTTCTTTGTTATGATCTTGTTAGAATAGCAAATCTGACTCTAAACTAAACAAATAAATAAATGTACAAGAACACAAAGATTGATCATGTAGTTCGGTCAATTGTGTTTACGCCTATTGTGAAAGACTTACTTTTCTATTATGCAAATGCTGTGGGCAACAGAATACAAAACTTTGTTTAAATACTGTGGTCTAGATTACAAGTTTACAAAGCAGTGAACTATGCTATGCTCGTTTAGGTACCATGAGAGTTCGGTCAATTGTGTACAGAGTACAAAGCTTTGTTTAAATACTACAGTTGTAGTAGGCAATACTACACTCATTACACCCATTCGCTCTGCTACAATACACTCGTGTTCGAGCGTTCAACTCCGCTCGCTCTGCTATGCTGCGCTTGAGTTTCTACTCCCTTATTAGCGAATATGAACCATACTCACAGATCTTTTCTCCCCTCATGTCTCTTTAAACTCTAAGAGCATTTTATTGTGTCGGGATTATCCCAGCAAGCTTGCTTGTGTAGTCAGGAAATATATAGACTGCTTCATGTTTTCAACTTTTGTTTTCCTTTCTTACTTTGGGATAGAGAATAACATATTGTCAACTTGGCCTAATATATTGTTTCAGAAGTTCTACTTAAATACTTGTAGGAGGAAACAAAATATGAGACATAAAATATTTGATATTCAATTATCTCTCTCTCTGATAGCAATTAATTTTTGTAGAGATTTGCCCTATCAGCTACTGAAGTCGGTTCTTTGATAGCCATTGGTCCCCAAGATTCATGTGAATTCTTTCATGACCCCTCAATGAAATCAAGGTATATTTCACAATTCTCTTGGGTTAGTAATTGACGGCCAATTAATTATATCATGAGAGAACTATATAGGATTGATTAGAATTACATGTAGCATTAACATATCCATTAGTTTTTTTGTTTGTTGAATTTATACCATTTGAAAGTTAATTAGTGACAGTTCAGTAATTCTTATGCTGCAGTAATGCTGGTCAAGTAAGGAAGAGTTTGTCAATTAAGCCTCATAGCAATGGCTACTTTGTCTCTCTGTGTAAGGCTTGTTTTGTTAGTTTGTTTACCTTTTAATACATTGGGTATTTGGGGTTGCAGTGCACAATATAATACTGTATTCCTTATGATTTTGTCTCCCTCTTTGACAGCTGTTGTTAACTCCGTGTTAAATACCAAAGACAATTTTAGTGTTCCTGTTACAACTGCTGAGTTTGCTGTGATGAAGACAGCTTGCAGTGTATGCCTCTTTTCTGCTTAGTTTCTCATAGAATCCCATTATGTCATTACGTTACACCTTTCACAAGTTATATGGTCCTAGTTTCTGCTTTTCATGTCTTAAATAACAATGAAGTGGCTATCTATTTTCTTTTATTATCATTGTTCTTTCTAGCATTGGTAGGGAGGAAATAATTATCTTTTCATTTTAAGTGCCTAGTGTACCATTTAGCAACACAGGACTTGTCATGCAACCTTGGTTGATACATTACACATTACAAAAATGCCACCAAACTTG
>Ga0099826_10002126_pt1 | contig 12568 bp, 6 predicted proteins | sample Mtrugardesep15_FD_76830 | JGI IMG/M metagenome (GOLD analysis project Ga0099826, IMG submission 76830) | Root nodule microbial communities of legume samples collected from California, USA - M. trunc garden sep15 | ecosystem: Host-associated > Plants > Roots > Nodule | place: USA: California...
AGGGGAATGAAATTTTTTCTAATATGTTTTGAATAAGAGGGGAGGGGAATGTATATTTTAACATAAGAGGGGAGGGGAGTGTAATTCAAGCATCTTTGAGGGGAGGGGAGTGTAATTTACTCTTTTAAATACAATTAAAACCCATTTTGGTAATTATACTTTCAAAAACAATTTTAATTCAAACCACCAAACAACATAAATTGATAAGAATCAATTTTTAGTAAATGCATCTAAACATAAATCAATTACATTCAATTCACTTTTATTTAAAATCAATTCTCTCAAACTTAATTTTTATCACCGCATAACCAAACATACATTTCAATTAAAAGTATGTTTGCTTTAAGAGGAGAATTTTTAAATGATTAAAAAGTGTTTTTGTCACCTCACCTAGTCATCTCTCTTTCAAATCTCTCTAATTTGGAGGGAAGCAAAAAGTAGTCTGGAAGGGATTTTTTTATTTTTTTTGAAAGGGCCATGTTAGTGTAGCAAAGGTTTTACGTCTTAAAAAAATTGTTTTTAGCACGTATATATTTAGGCCTCCAAAAATAAATTTTTTATGTACAACGATTCAAAAGTTTCTTAAGTAAGAAACAATACCAATTTGATATGTGTAATTAAATTAATTTTGCATCTCAAAAAATAAAGAGGTCAAATTTAAATAAAATATTATTATTAACGTTTAAAAAAGACCTCTATATATTTTTGACAAGGTCCTGTTAGAGATTTCGTTAAATTAAAACAATAAATATGTCTTAGGTCTTAATATGTGTTGACCCAGCTCTAAATACTATCTTGAATATTTTGTGGTAGTAATACTTTAAACCTCACATGAAACTTGAACAATCTCCATCCTAAATTAAACTCGTGCCAGGAGAAACTTTTAAGAAAGTTTTTTTTATTACATCCTACTTGCTTCTCGTTTGTCTTATTGAATTATGGATTATGCATTTTAAAAGTGTAAGGATTGTTCATAAACCCTTCATTTTTCTTACTTTGAATCCAAAAATAGAACATTTGAGAAAATTGGAGGGAGAGAAAGAAAATTCTCAACTTTTAACTCTACTGAATAATACCAAACATACATGTCCATTTCAGAAGATGGGAATCATCAAAAAGAATAAATTTTAGATAATTGTTAGTTCACACATCAAAGTTTACTAAAAAATATCACAAAATTATCGGTATAACTTCATCGATAGTTAACTACCGTCGGTTAGATTTATCGGCAGTTAACTACCGTCGGTTTCATCGGCAAATAACTGCCGCCTGATTCATCAGCAGTTAACTGTCGTTGTGATTAATTATACAGACAGTAGGTTTTGTTATGTGAGTCCAAGCAAAATTTTGATTTATTTATTACTTGTAATTCCAAATGATAATTCTAGAGGCATTACAACTCATACACCAATTATAATCAATCATAAACAAGAACATTACATAATCTTTCACAATTGACCAAAATTAAATCAATTCGACGTTTCGTTAAAATTACACGAAGGTTTCAAATTCAACAAGTTGAGCTTAGATGGTAGTTTCAAGATAATCTTTAACCTTACATCAAAGAATGCTTCAACCCTTGGCGGTGTGACATCTTCGGAATTATCGACAAAAATAGGTTTTGTCTCAACCGGATCATCGTCCGCGTTTTCAATCATAACTATAAATAAACAACACATAACTATGAATAAACAACTAACTATTGCAATAACATCAATTTCATAATTAATTCATCCTAAAAAAAAAACCAAAAAAAATAGGCAATAGCTAAGAAATATGAACTATCGCATTGGTAGTTAACTATTGATATTCCATTGGCAATTAATATTGATGAGCCCATACATCGGAAGCCAAGTATCGCTACGTTGTATGTTAGTGTTTTTACGAAAAATGACAGAAAAATCAATAAAACTAAACCGATTAAAAGATGCATTACCTGTTTTTTAACATCAAAATGTGTTGAAACCTTCTAGGATCGTGATTTTGGACAAAGATTATGGAAGAAAAAATTGATTTGGGGGTTTTGATTGAAGAGGGAAAAAAGGTGATGATGAAATACTGAGTAGAAGTAGATTGGTGTAATTAGCAATATATGAGTAAAGTAACGGTAGTTAACTGCCGCTGGATTCAAAACCGACGGTAGTTAACTACAGAGGAAGTTAAATTGGTAATTTTGTGGTGTTTCTTAGCAAACTTTGATGTGTGAACAACAATTTTTAAAATTTTAAACAGTCCATCAGCCGCAACGATGTTAATTATCCCATTAATTTTTTCAAAAAAAAAATTATCCCATTGATATGTCCTAAGATTTGAATTAAATATTTTAATGATCATGCTAACGTATGCCCTAAAAGTATATGATAAGGATTCCACAGATAACTAATATTTATTGCGGAAAAAAAATCAAGTTTAAAAAATAAATTCGTATAATTTTTAATACATAATTTCTTATTTTGGTTTACTAATATTTGTGTGTGGAGGTATGTTTAGACTTTGGTTGTGTACTTGATTACATGCATGAAATTGCATCATTTCATTCATAAAATATCAATAAATTAAGATGTTTAAAACAATTTGTTAAGCTTAGTGAAACAAAAAAAAAAGCAAAAAAAGCTTAGTGAAACAAAATTTAGTTAACTAAAATCACCTAGCTTTTTAATCCAATTCTAAACAATTATAAATCATGCTTTTTTTATGTACAATATAAATCATGCTTTTATCAAACACAAAACATCAGCATGCAAATTATTATATAACGAATGTCACGTAGCAAACATTCATTCTCTGAGAATATCTCTGATGAACATAGTTTAAGTAACTCACTTTGGTAGCTTATCTCCCATTTAGTGGATTCGATTGTGCCACTACCACATCACATTTTGACCAACCACAATAGTATTTTTCTCCAAATGGTGCATATTTAAGCTACTCATATGATATTGTAGCTTAATTAATTCTTTTGTTTGTTGATTGCAAGCATAATTAATTATATACCCATATGAAGCGATAACTTAATTAAGATACTCTACACTTTTTTGTCTTCCAAATGAATAAATTCGGGCAAAAATAAACTCTTTTTTCTCATTTTAAACGTACATTCTTAATGAATCACAAGGGTTAAAACCCCCAAAGAAATTAGCTTATGAGTTAGATTCTCGAAGCAAATATTGCATGACTGAGTTTTGTTAAGCTCAAGTATGAAAACCATTGGCGGTTTCTTGGTTTGATTTTGTAGCTTCAATGTTGCCCTGGGTTACCTTCATGAGACATGAATTGAGTTAAAGTTTCTTCTACTTGAGAGGGTTTCCATGGTTCTTGATTTTGATGGACTCCTTGATTGAACTGTGGCCTTATTGTTACCCCATTTAAAAATTGGATGATCTTCCAAGCTGGTCAAAAGTGTTAGAGAAGGGATTTCCTGCTTGATAGTTACACGTGTAACTTTTTTCATAAAATTACAATTGTTCTTTAGGCACCTAATAAAAGTTGAACGGTAGATAACAACTGTTTGGAACACATTTTAAATCAATTGAACTAGTTAAAAAATGTCTTAAAGGATCTAAAAAGTGTTGTGTAATTAACTGTTGTTAGGTGGGTGTCTCTGAGCAATCTTTAAATGCCTAAAGAGCAATTGTGTATATATATGTATAGAGAGAAAGGATCCATTAACTCTAAGAGTAAGTATAAAGAGTTACTCCAAATCATAACCAGTCTGGTATTAGTGAGACCACAATCTAAATACAAGCTGTTTATACCTGAGAGAAGGATTTTCGATTCATTCTCTCAACAATAAAGGCACTGAATGAATAGTCTCCATAGCATGTATTGAACCAAAAAATAAACACCTAAAAAAATCGTCAATACACACCTCGGATATACCATCAACCCTAAATACACACCTAAGAATAAAAAAATATCTCATTCAATCGACATTCAGAGTCTTTTTTCGAGGTCAGAACAAAAAAAAAGTTACAATTTTCTATTGAATTCAATAAAAAGATCCATTCTCTTTATACATAGAATTTGGTAGTTCACTGGTGTTGGGCTAATACAAAATCAAGTAAAACCATTGAAACTAGAAAAAAGATTCTATATTAGCCATGTGAAAAAAAAAAATGAAGGAAATGTGACAAAATTATTATTACTTCCTTCTTGCTCAGACTGAATTAATATTGTATCAGAAATTCGTTTCAATCCTTAAATCACTAGTGTTGGACTGTTTAAGAAGAAGGAGTATATAAATCTAATTATGAGGATTAAAAGCAATTGATCACAACCATTAATTATGGTTAGGATTTGGAGTAACTCTTTATACTTACTCTTGGAGTATATATATATATATCCCATAAAGAAATTAACATATATGCACCCAAAAAAGACTCTTTCTTTCCTCACTCTATTTGATTTCTCACGCGCTCTATGACATAAACACCTCATAAAAATCTTCAAACCACGTTAAAACATTTCGGATTTTAGAATCAGAATTGGGCGCGTAAGAAACTTATAGGGTGCGGAAAGTAATAGTCACAAAAAATTAGCTTATGAGTTAGATTCTCAAAGCCTAAATTGTATGAGAATATAAAATTGTTCTTCTCCCTTTCATAATTGCTCATTCACACACTGAATTTCCACAATTAACCCCAACGGAAGTTAACTAACGCTCGATACCCAACATGAGTTAACTTGTATTGGGTTCTGTTTTACATCAGAACAAGCAAGCTTCTCTGCTTTGTGTTTCAAAAATCAAGCAAATCGAAATTTCTCCCTCCAAATACGAATTTCATCAAACTCGTGGCAAATCAACTTCAACTTCTACTTCAATTACAAGTAAGAGTTGATGATCCTTTTGCATTGGCTTTTTTTAAAAAAAAAATACTAGATTTTGTTTTATAAAAGGTTATGAAATGTTAGGTTTTTATAGTTGATGAAATTGTTAGATTTTTTGGATGTTAATGATCAAATAAGTTAGAAATTATACTTTAGATGTTGATTAGAGTAACATTCCCTCCAATGTGGTAGTTTAGAGATTGAAATGACACAAAAACCTCATAATATTTATGTTGAACTCTATGTGTTTGATAAAATGTCTCAATGAAAAATTGATTGATTTTTTCATTGTTTTATGTTGTATAGATATGTCTGACAAACCAAACAGGCATAGACTTGGTAAGGAGACCATGACCTTCACTGCACAAGCAGAGAGATAGGTTATGCGCCCTTTTACTAGAAGGGGATAAGGTTGAGCATCGGTCAGGTACGGTCGGGTTCGGGCCCGAGAATCCCGATCTGCTCAAAACCGATGACACAAAAAACAAAACCATCTCCGACCATGAGAGAGAACGGGTACAGCGGGTGACGGGTACGACGAGTAATGGGTTCAATGGGTGGGTTGAATCGGTTATACAAATCAAATATGTTGTCCATGATTCTTTTCAGAAACATACAAACAAAGAAATTTATAGATGGAGAAACAATCTTTGTTTGTGAAAATTGCACCCACCATGACTTTGGTTTTCTAATTATTGTTACATGGCATCAATTTTTGGAGATTGACCATAGAGATAAGAAGAGGAATGATGAATTTGGAGAGGAGATGATGTTGAATTGGGTGAAACTGAAGGGTAAAAGACCATTGCCAAGAACATGAGGAAGAAGAATGAAAGTGTGAGAGAATGAAAGTATGAACTATGAAGAAAGTGAAAATTCTACAACATATATTAAATCAAATATTGGAGTAGTTAATTTTTATTCTTTGTGAATGTGAATTGTGAGTCTCAAGGTATTAAAGTCAAGTTTCTTGTCAAAAAAGAAAGGTATTAAAGTCAGTCTCAAAACAGGGGCAGGATTGGACAATGCTTTTAAATAATATTCAATTATTAATGCTTTTGTTGACTTTTTTATGTATTTTCATCAGGTCATGTCACACGTACACACCACACCTAGCTAGTAGCTTAAACATATGTGTGTCACGTGTGAAATATTTTAAAAAATTTAAAGTCTTTTCCTTGAGTTGGTTAACGTGTAGATACAAGGTTTAAATGGATAGCCTGTAAAAACTTTATAGGCATATGGCAGTGTGCTACTGTATATTCGTGGTCTCAAGAAAATTAGTCATGTATTGATTGGACAAGGAACTGTATGACTGTAATATAGCATAACACTTGATTATTATACAAAGTATTCCACATGTTCGGTTGGTTGTGGGTATAGCGGTTTTGGATTTCTAAAAACCGGGCCCGACCATATAAACTCATATGGACTCAATTTTCCCTTTTTCTTCACCCTAAGCATGTATAAACCTGACCCGTATGACCCGCAGTTTATTCGAATACGTCGGTTTTCGGGCAGGTCCGGATGTCATGCTTAAACCTAGAAGGGGACGTGGACGTGGGAGTGGCGCAGAGGGGACACACTAGACAGGTATGTCCCAGATAGTGGGATTCTACACAACAGTATGAGGAGAACTCTCACTACCACACAACGCAATAGCACTACAAGCAGTCTCGGTATGAGGAGCCACAACACGAGGAGGAGGGTGAGGTTGATCCTGAGCAGCGGGTGGCACCGGAGGTTGCACCTGGACCGAAGGGTTTTCCTGAGGACCCTAGTGACTTGTCACTTCTACCATCATTCGGTACATATGTGGCATGCAAGCTTTAAAGTTTTTTTTTTACGATTTAATTGCTATATAAAATATTGTTTTTTCAACAATTCAATTGCAAAATAAAATATTGTTTTTTTAATGATTCAATTGTTATATTACAATTTTTATTTTAATTATTATTTATTTTTACGATTCAAATCTTATGTTAAAATGTTTATTTGAATTATTGTTTTTTTTTACGATTCAATTGTTATGTTAAAATGTTTATTTTAATTATTGTTTTTTATTGTATATTTTAATTTTTTATGACATTTTGGCTACATTTTCAATATTGATGAAAATTAATGACATTTGCATATTTTTGATGACATTTGAATGATTTTCGAATTGATTTTGGTTTTACGTATTTTGGAATTGAATTAATTTTAGTTAGAATGAATTTTGAAAATGATTGAATAAAAGAATTGATTTTTCTATTACATGTGAATGATTGAATGATTAAAAGAATGAATGTGGTGAATGAAAGTAGTTGATTGAATGAAAGAAAGAACGAATATGGTGTTTAGGTGCTTTAAAAACATCAAATATGTTATGAATTGTTGTTCTGTTAGCGGACCTGAAACCAGCGCAGGTTAACTACTGCAGGGGGGGTTAGCGTTAGTTAATTGCTGCTTATACCCAGCGCAAGTTAACTCACGCTGGATATCGAGAGGTACTTAACTTACACTGGGATTAATTAGGGAATTTAGAGGTGAGAATAAATAAAACAAAAAAGGAGAAGAGCAATTTTCATGAGAATATACTTATACCAAACATAGGCGCAACCGTATCATAGGCCCGAAAGAATAACAATATTTCAATTATTTTCTACGACATTTTCTAACCATATGTATTTTTCGCGTGTCCTATTTTTCTTTTTAAAATACCATTTGTTTGGATTATATAATTCAAACTCCTGTATAAGGATTTTCGGATTGTACAATCTGAAACCTCCCAAAACCCAGAATTAGTGTATCAATTGATAGCAAAGGTCTCTGTTGACCACCGTATGATCCCCGCAAAAACCTCAAAGCAATTTCAAAGATCGTATGGGTGGTCAGCAGTGGCCATGGTATCATGAACCACTCCTAACTGAAAACTAGGAAAGAAAATTTTAAAATGAATGAAAAGTGAAGAATGAACAAAAAATTTAAAGTGTGCAAGGCTATTTATAGCCATAAAGCGTTTAGAATGTCTAAAAATAATAAATCGTCCGTACGTTCCTTCAAACGACAAAGACCACGTTCTGGGATGGTTCAGATTATATATTCCAAATCTTCTGAGAAGAATTCAATTTATATAATCCGAACTATACCCAGACTGTGTTAAAACTAGAGGTTTGGCAATGCTCATAACACAGTAAATTTAATTTCAACAACATACATTAAAAATAACAATTACAACAAAATAATAAATTAAACAACACAATTCAACAACGTAAAACACATAATGAAACACCACATAATAGATCACGGATCAGACAAACTAACCTCTTCATCTAGTTCCTCCATGAGAGTCCTAATTTTTTTCTTAGGTTCTTGACGGGATCAAACTTTTTTTAATATCATTGAAAGATCTAATCAATGAAGCGTCCAACTCTATCAGTCCTTTAGTACTGTATTGATCAAATATCGAGAACAAGGTACTCACGTCAGCGTCGTTGCTAAGCTTCACCTGGGTGAACTGGACGCTTCCATCTGAATCGGTTGATGGACGATGATACTCTACATTGCTCACCGTCTTTGTGTCTCGGACAATTGATTTGGTCCAACTGATCTTTTAACCCAAACAATGCGACATCAACATACACCATTAACATATTTGATTTTCCTACATTTTAGTAAATTACAACTAACTTGGTGTTTAGATCTAGCGAATAAGTGTTTATGGTTATTTACTTTTTATTGCAACAAGTGAACCAAACACACCAATTTATAGAAATTATGTGTGTTATGGACCACATAAACTGTCGAAGCAATATGGCCACACAAAAAAAACTCATGTGCTTCACACTTTCGGGTTATAAAATCCAAAATATACATCACCCTACAAAGTATGAGTTTTAGCACACAAAATTCAAGTTTTAAGTCATACTTGAACCATTTCGGATTATACAATCTAAACAGTTATGGGATGGTTTCTATTGAGGAAAAACCCCTAATTAATTTTAAAGATAGAAAACCTTGATGATTAAAGGACTAATGGACTTTGATTAGTTTCTTGGTATTTAATTTGTGTTCTTGAGTGTTTAACTAAGACATGAACAAACTATAAATCAATCCAAGAAGCAAGCAATCAAAGGACATTAAGGCTTATGAACCCGGTCAGAGTTCAGAAAGTTGGACATAATTAAGAAGGTCCAGGATAGTTCAGAAGGTTGTTCTTATGGTTATTAACAACAAGCCCAAAAATTCATGAACATTATCAAGAACATTCAAGGCTCACGTGACATAAATAAAAGGCCAGAAAAGTACAATGACTTACATCAATCAAGGAATAAAGTCATTTATTTGGATTAAAGTCAAAGACATCTTCAATGTTCATTTAAGACTTATGAACATTTGAAGTAACATTAGGAATATTCCTCTAAATATCATCATATATGTTATATACATTGCACATCATTGATGTTTTACTATTATGATTGATTACATCAAATGAAATTCTTACAAATCACTCTAAGTGAAACAAATGAACATTATGAAGTTCAGGAAGTTCATTTCCATCACATGGTTTAATTCTGACAGACAAGTACAATTGGTGAAAACCAAAACCAAAAGCAAAAAGCAAGCTCAAGTCTTATTCAATTAGAATTAGACACATATGGGAGTTGATACTATACAAAGACCAGCAAATCCCCTAAAGCATGGGCATGAAGTGACAGTTCCATTTTTCTCTCTCCTACACAAGTTTCAAGACAGGTCTGCAAAGGTTTTGGTCGTAGAACATTCTGAAGTATGTATGAAGAACAAAGTTCATTGACGAGCCCAGAAACTCATCTGATATTCACCCATATGAACCTAGGAACAATATACTAATGAACACAACAATATTCTGAAGCATTATGATTAACCCATAAACATTCTGAAGTTTAGAATGTTGATCAAGACTTTCAAGCAAAAGTTGCTAAGTCCCAAGACACGTGGCACAAGACTATTGGACACGTCCTAACAACTACAAGAGGTCAAGAAACTCTATAAAAGAAGAGGAAGACTCTCCATTGAAGCACATAACTCACAAGTATACTTAAAGAACTTATTAAAAATATTTAAAGTTTCATAGCAAAATTGATTTCACAAATTAAATCTAAAAATTCCTAAAATCTTAAAGGGTGTGAATCAGTCTTCTCTTATCTTTTTAAAGATAATAGTCTTCTCTTCTTTTTCTTCTTCTTGTCCAAATTCATTCAAACTTCCTTTTGTAAAGAGAAAATCTCATCAAGCTTTAAGGGTATTAAAGTGTAGGTTGGTTAGAAAGATGTAAAGTCTTCTGTGACTTAGTAAAGAAATTTGTGAGCCTGTTGAGGCTTAGAGAATACAAGTTGTAATTGTTCCAGGGGAACAAATTTATACGGTGCAGGATTTGAGAGGGTTGTCTCAAGCATCATAGTGAAAAATCTCACCTAAGGTGGGGGCTAAAGTACTCGACATTGGGTGAACCAGAATAATTTATGTGTGTTCTATTCTTCTATCCCTTAACTCGTTATTTACACCATTCACATCACACACAAAGTTATTTAACTTAATATTCTGTTTTTATACTAACACTTTATAACGTTCTGAAGTCTGCCTAACTTAGTTTTTCCAAGTTTCAACTTGAGAAGTATTTTTAAGTACATGATTTAATTTAAAAAAAAGGTCACAATTTAACACCCCCAACACACACACACTTAAGTTTCAGATTATATAATTTAAACCAATTCATAATGAGAATGATTGCTTGCTCAGTAAGGGGAGGCAAGAATAATAATGTTTAAATCAATATTTGATTAAAAAAAAAAAAAACTAGTTTGGTCGCCATTTTAGTAGTTCTTTGTATGATCTTATTTATACGTATTTAAAACTAGAGTATATAATTTGATTCTTTCAAAGATACTTGAAACAAGGAAACCATAAGGATTGTTATAAAGAACAAATGAGCTTAAACTCACACATGAAAGATACGAACATAAGGATTGTTACAAAAATATGTCATTTTGTAAAAGTTTTTATTGATTAAAAATATGTCTTAAGTTAAATTAGTGGTTTTCTTATGTTGCAGTTTGGTTTGGTTCGTAAAATAAAAAACACAAATCGAATTAAACCATGCGATTGAGTAAAAAAAAAAGGCTTAAATATGATTTTCGTCTCTGTAATTTGGGTCAGTTTTGATTTTCGTCTCTGCAAAAAAAAAAAAGTTTGAATTACATCCCTGCAATTTTTTTTTATTTGAAAAAGGTCCCTGGCCCCACATCCTAGCTGATTTGGCATGTTGTACGCCACGTGGCAATTGCTGACTGTGCAACTTTGGCCACGTGGCAGGCCACGTAATTTAAAAAAAAAATTGAAAATTATTTTTTAAGATTAAAAAATTCTGAGAAAAAAATTAAAAATCAGAAAAATTTTGAAAATTAATTTTTTTTAATTTGAAAACTATACATCAAATTTTTTTTCGAAAATACTGAAAATTATTGAGATTATATAATTTTTTTTATTTTTTTCATATTTTAATTTTCAAACAATTATTTCTAAATTTAAAAAAAAAAAGTAATTTTCAATTTTTTTTCTTCATATTTTCTAAAAAATTAAAAATTATATAATTGAAAAAAATTTGGAATTTTGGTTACGATTTTAAAAATTTAGAATTTTGGTTACAATTTTTTTTCGTAATATTTTCCAGATTTTGAAAACAATTATATATTTGAAAAGTAATTGAAAGAAATAAAAAAATAGTAAACAAAATTCCAAAATTTTTCAATTATATAATTTTTAATTTTTCTGAAAATATGAAGAAAAAAAATTGGATATTACTTTTTTTTAAATATGGAAATAATTGTTTGAAAATTAAAATATGAAAAAAAAATAATATAATCTCAAAATTTATAACTCTTGAAAAAATAATTTTCAAATTAAAAAAAAAAAAATTCAAAATTTTTCCGATTTTTTTTTATGATTTTTAATTTTTTTTTTCAGAATTTTGTAATTTTAAAAAATAATTTTCAAATTTTTTTTAAAAAATTACGTGGCCTGCCATGCCACGTGGCCAAAGTTGCACAGTCAGCAACTTCCACTTGGCCAAAACCATGTCAGATCAGCAGAAAAGTTGGGTCAAGGACCTTTTTCAAATAATTTTTATTTTACATAGATGTAATTCAAACTTTTTTTTTTGCAGGGACGAAAAATCAAAACACGCCCAAATTAGAGGGACGAAAATCATATTTAAGCCAAAAAAAAATCTAAATACATCCAAACTAAATGTTGTTTTTTATGATTTTGATTTATATTGATTCGATTTGTAATTTTTCTATTGAAATGGTTCGGTTTTAAACAACCTAACAAAAGGTTATGTTTCTAATCTTGCTATAATACAGAATCTTATATGATGACCAAATTAGTTGGATTAAAAAAGAGAATGTAAAGGGTGATGAACCCTATCTACCTTCACATTCACTAAATATAATCCTTCTGAGCATTTTCGTTGTACGTTTCCACATCTACTCTCTTTACATCGATTTTATTACCTCAAAATAGTCCTTGAATTTTCACAAATCGGTCAATTTCGTCCCTGAATTTTTTGAAATATCAAATTAGTCCCTGAATTTATAAAATGTCAATCAAATCAGTCCCTCCGTTAAGTTGGTCTGTTAACGGAGGTGACGTGTAACGTTAACCTCTGACGAAGCTTACCACGTCAGATGCCACGCAAGCAGGGACCAAATTGATTGAT
>Ga0099826_10002128_pt1 | contig 12563 bp, 8 predicted proteins | sample Mtrugardesep15_FD_76830 | JGI IMG/M metagenome (GOLD analysis project Ga0099826, IMG submission 76830) | Root nodule microbial communities of legume samples collected from California, USA - M. trunc garden sep15 | ecosystem: Host-associated > Plants > Roots > Nodule | place: USA: California...
GGGTCCCACAACAAGTTGTACAACATGAATATCCACTGACCGTAACACATAATAGGACTTGTCTCGGTGGTTTAATCTTAACCGCTAGAGGATACAAAAACAGATAAGAACATTGAGACAAAAATTAATTGTCACCTATGCAAGGGCCAGGGGTATGAATATGATGAGCCATAACTCATAAACAATCCACAACCAAGTATTGTATATTCTCAAGATTGAATCTATCTTTGGATTAGATATCAGGAAATAGTTGTTCCTTGCTGTCCTCATCTCTTTTACTCAATAACATGATTCTAGCTAGTTAGTGGGAGAGTTTGTGGGTCCCACTAGGTACCATATGACCCACCAACTCACATGCATGCCCACTCCATACATTTCAACTCACCTTTATTGTTAACCTTAATAATTCTCCCTTTTGTTATCAAAGCTCTATATATAGTATATCTTTGGGACAACATGAACAAAAAATAAAATAAAAGTTGAGAGAAGAGATTAGCATGTTATAACTATAAATAGAATATACTTGGTTACATGCCAAAGTAGATAGTTTTTAAAACCTATAATAAGATTGATTCTACACAAATATGGAGGTTGCTGTTGAACTTGAAGATGATTTATATTTTGCAGACTTGAGCAAGCAAATTTCACTCTTAATTATGGATGAAGATGAAGATCCTCTTACTTCTCATCGTCCACACTCTCTTCAGGTTTTTGATTCACATCTCTTTTGATACGCCACATAATCATGCATTTAACGTGACACAATTAAATTGAGTCCAAAATACAAAGTTGGAACATGAACCCTCTTATCTTACCGAATATGAGAGCACAAATAATTCAAATTCATCGTATATCTCACTAAAGAAATCCAATTGTGGAATTTTGATAAGAAAAATGTTAAATGCCATGAGACACTCTTATCCCGAAACTCATTAGTATGACTTACTCATTTTCTGACTCAAGTCTAAAATACAAAGTTAGAGCATGAATTGTCTGAGCTTGATCCGACAACCTAAATGTGAACACAAAATTCAAATTCCACACGCGCGCGCGCACACATATATATATATTCTTATTGATAATTATAATCTTGCTGAATATTCTTAAACAAATTTTCAGTCTTTCTCTGGAGCAATCCATCCTCCTCCTCAGTCAAATTTACTGTACGAGCAAATGGCTTTGAGAAGACAAAGCAAAGGCACAGGTGTGTTTATCCCACAGTCAACAACACAACCAAGAAGGAAACACAGAAAAGAAAGATCTTCTTCATATGCAAAATATCAAAAACAGTCTCAAGATACAACAATAACGGTTTCTCAAAATTCTTTTAAACCTACAAATAATGGTTGAGGGTATACATGTGTAGATCCTTCTGCAAAACCGCATAATTTTCTACTGATCATTAGTTACTTTGCCAAGTATGAATAATTCTATAGATGATTAATTTCAAGGATTTATATATACATAGGTCATTATGTACATGGGAATGCCAGTATTATTAGTCTTATTATAGGAAGTGTCCTGCAAGGTTTATTCTGTAACCCTTCACCGTGTGTGAAAGTTTTTATCCAGTTTGATAATAAGTTTGATTAGTTTTTTTTTTATCTAATTGTATATTGTAATATATATGATGATGTATCCACTTAATTGTAATATAAGCATCTTATATATCTTATCCACTTAATTTCTACAACTATATGTGTTTGGTAAGATGGAACTTCAAAGAAACATCAAATCAATTCGTACTGTATGCTTATGGCTAGATATTTATTTGTTTTCACTAGTTTCCCAATGTCCTTGTAAATATTCTTGAAATAGATAAGCTAAGTTTAGGCCAATTCCTTGCATGGATGAAAAAATACAAGGCTATTATTTTTTTACGATATGAATTTCTCACGCGTCCTATTTTTTTTTTTTTATACAAAAAATATCCTTTATTTGGATTACACGTCCTATTTTTACTTTTCTTTTTTACAAAAATATCCTTTGTTTGGATTTTAGAATCCGAACAAAGTTTTCCCTAAATTCTTGGGACAAGATTGGTGTATATGGAGTGTTAGAATTTTATAATCCGAAAAAACAAGAAATGTGCCATGTTATATTGTGTTTTCAGATTATACAATCTAAACCGTCTCAAATTGTATTTAAGTTGAGGTTTGGAGGGTTTTGCATAGTGCATTCAACAACATAAAACTAACATAATAAGATAAGTGATGATGAAAGGGAGATGTTTCAAGAAAGGAAACAAACCATACCCCAACCTCCTTCCTACTCCATCTTCTTGCACATTAGGTGTTTAATAATTTTGTGTAATAAGATTCAATGTTCATGTAGATGTAATATTATACGTCAATGTTATTTTGTAAATATGAGCAATACAAGGTTTCAGATTCTATAATTCAAACTATGTTCGGATTCTAGAATCCAACCAAAGGATATTTTTAAAAATAAATAGGACGCGCGAGAAACACATAAGGTAAAAAAAGTAACAATCAAAACATAATCATAATATTTTATCTTTTCTTGAGCCAGCCCAATGGATGTACATAGTATATAAGGTAATTCCTCTTCACCCATATGTTATTGCTCGTTCCCATCAAAATAGTCGAGCGTGAGTTAACTCACGCATGTGTATTTTCAACGTTAGTTAACTCACATATGTGTATTTTTCAGCGTAATTTAACTCATATAAGACGGGAATGAACATAAATAGATGGGAGAAGAACAATTCTCAGTATATAATCAGTTAATCACAAGCCCTCGATAATTTTGGGTCCAAATTTGTTGAAACATTTTCATAAAATAAGTATCAAATTTTTAAATATACTTTTAGATTTGCAAATAGAAAATGACATTGATTGTCCTTGTGACTTTTTGCTAAGTTGACAAGGATATTGCATATCATATTCAGAGATTGGAATTCAAACCTCAAACATTTTTTTTTTTTTTGAAGAAATCAAAATGGAATATATAATAAACACATGACTATCCCTCAAGTACAAGGTGTACCGAAGAGATAGACAACATATGCATCAAAGTTTGACTGGAAATAATATTGTCAGGAGACTGGTTAACCAATGCCCAAACAAGCAAAGGGGTTATGGCACCAATCATAGTAATTATAATAACAAATAACAGAATAAGCTTTAAACCAAGAGAAAGAAAGTAGCTTGATATTTTCCAAAAGCTGAGGTATACTGCTTTCTTTTGCATGGAAAATTCTAGCATTCCTTTCCTTCCAAATGACCCAAGTGCTTGCAAACCATATTAAGTACATAAAGGAGCACCGAGATTTTGCGATACCTGATGAGCTACCTATCTGAAGATAATAATCTAATATAGTAAAAGGGGTATATGAGAAAACACCTAACCAAAGATAAACCAACTGCCAAACCTGACCAAAAACATCACAATGCAAAAATAAGTGATACGTCGTTTCAATCTTCCCACAACCAGAGATGCATAACTGAGCCTCTTCCTGAATGATCCTTCTCCGATATAAATTATCCTTCGTGGGTATTCTATTACGAAGAAGACGCCAAGAGAAAACTAAAACTTTAAGAGGCACATCTTTCCTCTAGATACTAGGCTCAACAACTGAAGAAGCAGATTACGGGATTGCAAGATCTTCCACCAGAGAATGGTAAGCACCCCGCACCGTGTAACCTGTCACTGAATCAGGAATCCAACTCCAGCTATCATGAGTATTGACCTGCAAGACAACAGTTAGTAACAAGAGCCTACACTCTGCTAATTGATCTTCCTCCCAGGCCCTCAATCTCCTTCTCCAGTTCCAAGCCTCCCCTCCCCTCAAACATTCTATTTATTCATTTTAAGAAATGAATTTTTAGTCATTAGACGAAGAAGAAAAAAAATATGACATTGATTCAACGGTGGCCTAGTGATAACAATCTGTGCAATTCTCGCATGCGTCTCCTATTCAACTTACTAATTGTGTTTTTTTTTTATTCCCGACACGAGTTTGTCTATAAAAAGTTCCGACATCTAATAATTTTGAGGGATCAAATTTCAACATTCACAATTTTAATGATATAAATTCATGTATATTCGTTAGAATTAAGGGTGCACGAGTCGGTTTGGATGAGGTAAATAACAACTAGTTTTATTATTGGTTTGGTTTGGGCAAACCCATTAATTTTTGGTTTGAATAGTGTATTACCCAAATTATTTTTTTGTTTTTTTTAATATTAAACGACTAAATGATGATTCATCGTATTTTTTTCACATAAAATACTATTTTTATTTTTAAAAAAATTGTGAAACTTATTTTCACCATATTTTAAGATATAAAAAAATAAATGATAATATTAAATGTAATAAATTTCATTATAAAATACTTGCAACAAATTAAAGTTATATGACATAAAATTACATTAGTATTAAAATAATCAAAAAGTTCAACATTCAAATTTGCAACGCTAGCATGTTTTGATTTTGAATATAGAATGTTGTGTCTATTTTAGAAATTAGACTTGATTTTTGACCAAAATATTTTGTATTCTCCTTTTTACCAATGAAAATAAGAATAAAAATATTGTCATTATTGAGTAAGTGAGTTTATTGGGTTTGAATCCGGTTTTACCCGAAATCCATTATTTTTTTATGAATTTTTCATTCTTAAAACCATACTTACCTAATTGTCCATCCCAACACGCTTTTTTTTAGATCTAGATACGTTTGACCGAATTCTTCTGATTAATAAACTCATGTACAACCTTAGTTTGAACATGACCTTCAAAACATTTTAGACGACCCTGATTATAGTATGGTCTGAGGTATGTGCAAACCTAGCTAGTACTTGAGACCATGCAACTGACCGTACATATCCGGCCTGAGCTATGTGTGTCCCTTTATCAAGAAGGTTGGGTATCTTATTTTCCTAGCAATAGCGTATTAGAGAGATTAAATTGCACATGGGCGGTGTTACGCCGATCAATAACTTCTTGCTCGACACTCGATACCTATTTTATCAAATTGGTCTTTGGATGAAAAATTTATATCATATTGTCCATCTACGTAGATTTGTATAAACATCTAAAATAATTTGGTGTTATTAAATTGCATCACGATTAATATCTTTAGCACTTTTATTAAACAACATAAATCTTTATACATTTTTTTACAGGAAATCTTTATACATCTTAAACCATCAGACAAAAAGCACCTAGCTAGGTAGGACGAAATTTTAGTATGAAAAAACAAGGTGTACATGCTCATCTTCGATTGTTACACATTCAGCTGAACTCCACCGCTTGGCCAAGTAACCTTGAACCAGTGTCATATGACACGTTGGCAGCATGCAATTGTACGTGGCATGCCATCATATTCTACTTGGCACCTATTCCTCTCCTTTGGGATGGATCCCTACAGAAATAGACCTTGCTCAACATATATATGCATTCTAATTCTAACTCAAAAGTCCATACATAGATTGATTAGATTCTCATCTCGTGTAGTACTATACTTAACTTCAGTTTCAAACCCTGCAAAAATGACAAGTAATGATCCTAAGTTCCCACCTCAGACCCAGCAAACTCAACCAGGAAAAGAACATGTCATGGAACCGCTCCCACAAACCATAAATCCTGACCACAAGCCCACCAATAAACTAAGGGTAGGTACCAATCCATACATAACATTCTCTTCTTTTAAAGAAAAATCTTAGCAATACACTATTAATAGATATATTGAGTAAATTAATCTTAGCTCGTTGTTGTCAATTGTACAGGGAAAGGTGGCGTTGGTGACAGGAGGTGACTCAGGTATAGGAAGAGCGGTGTGTCTGATATTTGCAAAAGAGGGTGCAACAGTGGCCTTTACATACGTGAAAGGTGTGGAGGATAGGGACAAGGATGATACTCTGAAGATGTTGCTAGAAGCCAAGACAAGTGATGCACAAGAACCATTGGCAATTGCTGCTGATGTTGGATATGATGAGAATTGTAAACAGGTGGTTGAACTTGTTGTGAAAGAATATGGACACATTGATGTACTTGTCAACAATGCAGCTGAACAACACCTCAAAAACTCAATAGAGGAAATCACTGAACAACAGCTTGAAAGAGTCTTTAGGACCAACATCTTTTCACACTTCTTCTTGGTCAGGTATAGCTAGTTGGCAAAAACTATACTTTCAAATATAAACTAAGAATCAAAGAAGAAAAGTGAAAAGTGAAAACATTTGGTCTATGCAGGCATGCTCTAAAGCACATGAAAGAAGGTAGCTCAATTATAAACTCAACTTCAGTGAATGCCTACACAGGTAAAGCAGAAACACTGGACTATACATCAACGAAAGGAGCCATTGTGGCATTCACTAGAGGTCTTGCTCAGCAGTTGGTGACCAAGGGAATAAGAGTGAATGCTGTAGCTCCAGGACCAGTTTGGACTCCAGTTCAACCAGCTACTATGCCTGCTGAGAAGATAGAGAATTTGGGGTCAGATGTGCCAATGAAACGAGCAGGTCAGCCTTGTGAGATTGCACCTTGTTATTTGTTCTTGGCTTCTCTTCAGGACTCTTCTTACTTTACTGGTCAAGTCCTCCATCCAAATGGTACGTGTCTTTGCTTTTCTTAATTATTGTTAATTAGTTGAAAGGTTTCATTTCTTACATTAATTTTATATGTTCTAATTTGCAGGTGGGGTGATTGTGAATGCTTAATACTAGGCTTCTGTTGTATCTGTACCTTCGCCTTTTTGGGTTATGTTATGCTTTTTTGAATAAGCTGTACTTGTTGGATTATATATCAGATTCAATTTGGATCATGTATATTTTGCGTTACTTAAAATGCGTTGTGATTTTAACTCTGTTTTGTTTATACTTTGTGACTATGTGTGTGTATACATTGTGGATTTCTCGACCTGATAAAAGATGGATAACATTTGGTGACATAAAATTGGTGACATTGGTGATATTGACTAATCACAATGTAAAATGTGGCTTTTTTCTCTCTCCTTCACATGGATGGTGACATTGTGATTGGCCAATGTCACCCAATTCTATGTCACACAAGTGCTACCCGATAAAGAATATGTTTGACACATATACATGTAATCATGTTAAATTATTCAATTAACTAGAATGTAATAAAGATGTAATTTCTAAAAATATTATTTTTAATTGAGATTTATAATGAAATGAGTTAACTAGAATATAGTTTGAGATTTGACTCAAAATAATTTATTAAACTTGACTCAAAACGGTAATTTTTAAATTGAGCTGGAAACTTAACATGAACTTGACTTAAAACGGTAATTTTTAAATTGAGCTGGAAACTTAACATGAACTATTTAATCTACTTCTTAGTAATTATTTTTTCTAAGAAATTTAGGTATGTGAAGAATTACTTACGTATCACTTATTAAAAAGTCCTCGTATTAATCATTAAAGTTGAATTCACAACGTTACAAATGAATCACCTTCTTATCAACTGAATTAATCTTTATCTGATTTTTAATCAAACTCATTTTAGGATATTGAAAAATTAAAGATGAGTTTTAAAATTAAAGATGAGTTTTTAACAAATTATAAATTAAATATGAGTTTTTAAGGAGTTTAATTCGTGAAAAAAAAAGGAGTTTAATTCGTATATTCTATTAATGAACAATTATTTTACACATATGTATGTTATATTGATTAATTAACGTGCTATTATCATTGTCATTAGATAAATATGTAAAATAATTAAACATTATTTTTAAAAGTTAAAAGCTTACTCATTTATTAAATTAAAAATGAAAGTTAAAATTCAATCTCTACCTCTATGAATTTGAAGATTGATAGTAGGAAAGGAAGAGAGTAATAGTATAGATGGACAGTCGAACTCTGTCAGTCTCACATCTTCTTCTTCCTCTTGGTTTTCTTTCTTCATCTTCTTCACACAACAACCATTTTGTGAAACTAATCTCCTCCTCCACTAACATTAACCACCACCGTGTCACATCAACAACAACAACTCCACTAGCTATTGCCGACGAAGATACAGTCCCCACCACTCTGAGACAATTATGTCAATCTCATGTTCCCGACCAATTACTCCAAAGGCAATTTCAACTCTAATTTCAATTTTATTATTATTCACACAATCTAATCTGCTTTATCATTTATAATATGGTTTCAGGATGGAAGAGGTTGGATATGTGATGCCTACACCGGTCCAGAACCAAGCTTTGCCTCATCTTTTCTCCGGCCGTGATTGCATACTTCATGCTCAGGTTCTTTTTATTTTAATCAAATCAAATGAATAATTCACAAAAGGGAAAGATGTGTAACCTTGTTTTATTTCTTATCTAATCTAGACAGGTTCTGGGAAGACACTTGCATACTTGCTTTTGATCTATTCCATCATCAACACTAGAAAATCATCTTTTCAAGCACTCGTTTTGGTGCCCACCCGTGAACTTGGCATGCAAGTAAGATTTTGTATCAGAGTCACATGTTAATTATATTTTGTATGGAAAAGGCAAATGACTGAGTGCAATATATACTGACTAGGTTACCAAGGTTGCTAGGGTACTGGCGGGAAAGCCAACAGGAGTTCAAGGGGAGCGGAGATCGTGTACCATTATGGCCTTATTAGATGGAGGAACATTGAGAAGACAAAAGAGTTGGTTTAAGGTCGAAATCTTCTTCAACCACTTTTATTTTATGCTATTTTTTAATCAAATAGTTTCCGCTGCAATGCAATTGTTGGGGATTATTTGACACTCTAATGGACTTGGTGTTTGCTTATATGTATATCTGTCAGTTTGATAAAAAATATTTGACTCTTATTCAACATATTTGCCACTGATGCAGTTCATTCGTACTCAGTCAGTCAGTTAGTTTTTTCCTTTCCTTTTTTTGCACCCACGTCTCACTCATATTAATTGATGCACAATGCTACCGTTTCTCGAATGTCAATCAAGTTTAGGATACTGTAATTTCTGTTTATTCTGTAATAGTAAATTATTAATCTGTTTTGTTTGTTTCGATACAATTATTTACTGGAGTAGTTGTTATTTAACTGTGCATCTGGCCGTTGACCAAACTGTGATATATAAGTACCATGCTCTTGGGGGTGTTTTAAGTCTTATATTTCATTGGATATATCATATATGTTTGTGATGCATATGGTTAGTGGATGGGCATTACAGATTAGGCATGTATGATCAACTAATTCCTTGTGTATGCTTTGTGTATTTGATGTGTTAGACCTATGTTGGGAAATGGTTTGAATTTCCAAAAGCTATATAATAGCTCTGATTGAACACCACCTCTGTTAACATTGTTTTTTATCTTTTGCTTAACTGCTCACTAGCTGCACTAGTATTATAGAGAATTCCCTTATGTTGATCATTCAGGCTTTGATCAACTTTCTTCAATTTTAGGCTGAGCCTCCAGCAATAGTAGTTGCAACAGTTGAGAGTTTGTGCCAAATGCTTGAAAGACAACTTTTTTCGCTTGGAACCTTGCGGGTGTTGGTTGTTGATGAGGTAAAAGTTTTCTCTTCGCATTTGAATTGTGTCTTGTCTTTGTACACTTTTCAGCAATTGTATACTTGTGCTGTTTAGGGTAAGAACTAAGAAAGCGAAATTCCAGATTTGCCTTCAGCGACTCTGTGTGTTTCAAAAGATACAGCTGCACCACCATCTTTCTATAATTGCTTTAAAAACAATATAGAATGTTATTAGTCATCCCGTTCTCATTTATCCATGTGATCTAATGTAGCTAATGAATTGGAAGAAAGCAAGTAAAGTAATTTTAAAAGTGTTATTTAACAAATTATATAACATTATTTCCACATTTTCCTGAGTCGGAAGGGGGTTTTCACACCTTTTGGAAATTGTGTTGAGTTGAGAAATATAAAAATATAAATCCTGGAATTATATAAGCCCTGTCTCCCAACTTCTTTTTTTAGTTCCCTTGAGCAATTTTGTAAGTACTTATTATACTTTTCATTCTTATCTGCTTAGGTTGACTTCATTTTCAATTCTTCAAAGCAAGGGAGTTCTCTCCGGAAGATTTTGACCTCATATTCGTCTTGTAATAACCGTCAGACAGTTTTTGCCAGTGCATCTATACCACAACATAATCGATTTCTTAACGAAGCTGCGCAGCAGAAATGGACTAAGGTATATTAATCTGATTCGTCTGATTATTTGTTGGACTTTTTTTTACATGGATTATTTGTTTGTCTGCCTTAAATTCATTCTGACTGTTTTTGCTTTCCAGAGGGATGTGATCCATATTCACGTTAGTGCGGTGGAGCCCATGCCGTCTCGTCTATCTCATAGATTTATAGTAAGAAATCTTGAGTATTAAAGTAACTTCTTGCATTTCTAATTTTCTATTACTTAAAACAAAACTTAATCTTTTTTTAATGCACTTGTAACTCATCTTCCCCTACCCTTTGACCTTGGAAAGATATAGAATGGTTTAAACTTGGGTCTCTTATAAATACCCATGTTGGGCATTAGTAAATTTCTAATGCTATTCAATTTTTCAATCATCAGGTATGTGATATAAAAAGAAAACTACAAACCCTGTTATCCTTGATACAATCTGATGCTCCCAAGTCTGGCATTATATTTGTTAGTGAGCAGGTATGCTGATAATGTCTTCTTATATTACCTCCTCCTTCAATTTGATTACTTACCAATTGGATAATGTAATCTGTAGTCTATGCTCAGCGAGTAGATGAAATTTACTTTATAATTAGTACGTGAATTACTTCGTTAATAATTTTTCAGAACATTTGTCCTGTGAGGCATGTGAAATAGTTGTAAGCTGCATTATATAATTTCTAAAATGAACTAATGCCATTAGCTTTTTCATAATTAATGTTTAGTGCATATTATAAGTGATGAGCGTTGTCCATGTTATAGTGTGTTATTTTGTGCTGGTGTTGTTCTATAAGTTATTTTTATTTACTTTTTGATAAAAAAAAAAAATTATCGGTATTTGAAATCTAATACTTCTCAAGCAGTTGAAAGGTCACGGACTACAAGGTGCGCTTTAGAGAGTAAATTACATGTCTCAGTTTTTGACAAAATACTAGCTCAATAATACTTAACAAACTTCAAATCTATAATAACTACCCATAATTTTCCCCTGTCAACCCGTCACATTGTAACTACTAACTAGCACAAAGATACTACTTGCTCTTTAGAGGATAAAAACCCTTAATTCTTTTATGACCATTCCATATTCATCAGATGAAGGGGGAGCCTTGGCGCAACGGTAAAGTTGTTGTCATGTGATTGAAAGGTCACAAGTTCAAGTCCTGGAAACAACCTCTTGTGTAAAAAACAGGGTAAGGTTGCTACAATATGCATAATGGTGGGACCCCTTCCCGAACCCTGCATATGCGAGAGCTTTGTGCACCGGGCTGCCCATATCCATTAGATGCTTGGGAGTTAACTTAGAAATCAGCTGCCTCATTTTCAAGCAAATAGTATAGGACTTGGTTGCTTGCATTATTTAGTACTTTACAATTGACGCCATTGAAATTATTACCCCAAACGTGTGCATTTAATGTCTGTTTGAATCAACCCAGGAAATATGATAAAGTTATCAATCATCTAATATTATATATTTTATTATGCAGTCTGAGAAGTCGAAAAAGGCTGGTAATTCTCCATCCACGTCCCTTGTGATTGACTTTCTAAAGACATCATATCATGGTTCTTTAGATATCCTCCTCCTCGAAGATGACATGAATTTCAATTCACGAGCAGCTTCTCTGTTGGTAAGTGCCATTTAATTGATTGATATGGATTGGAAATCTCATTGGTAACCTCCAATTTTCTAGTATCCTTGCATTATTGATTTTCATGTGGCCATCCAAATTCATTTTGCCATTAATCCATGGGTGAATAATCCAATACAACTTATAACTGAGTTTGAAACAAGGTTTAATATACAAGTCATACACTTATTTGGATAACCAAATTATATTGTTTCATTCTACCTGATTAACTGGGAACATCGGTTTAAGGACAAACAATATTTTAATAAAATCTTTGATATTGTTTCCTTGGAGGAGGGGGAATCAAGAATGGGGACCGGCTGAGAACGATGTTTATCCTCAAGGGAACATTTAGTTCAAAAGTTGGGATGTCTTTGGCTTCAAATCACCCAATGTTTCATACGAGTGCTACTCTTATAGAATTGACCCTCATCAAAATGCATATTAAGCCTAGTGCGGCTACCATAAGTATGCTAGTTTAAGGATGGTAGTGTTAAAATGCTGTTTCTTCAATTCAGAAGGTAATGACTAGTGTTGAAAAGGGATGGTAATGATTGTTTGCTGTTTCTTTAATTCAGGAGGTTAGGAAAGGTGGCGGCTATCTTCTAGTAGCAACGGATGTAGCAGCTAGAGGTGTTGACTTTCCAGAAATGACTCACATATACAACTTTGATCTGCCAAAAACTGCCATAGATTATCTTCATCGAGCAGGGAGGACCTGTAGAAAACCCTTTTCTGATGTGAATTGTACTGTCACCAGCATTATAGTCTCGCAGGAGCGGTTTGTTCTGCAGAGATATGAAAATGAGTTGA
>Ga0099826_10002129_pt1 | contig 12563 bp, 10 predicted proteins | sample Mtrugardesep15_FD_76830 | JGI IMG/M metagenome (GOLD analysis project Ga0099826, IMG submission 76830) | Root nodule microbial communities of legume samples collected from California, USA - M. trunc garden sep15 | ecosystem: Host-associated > Plants > Roots > Nodule | place: USA: California...
AAAAAAAAAAAAAAAAAAAAATAAAAATGAAAAAAAAAAAAAATTTTTTTTTTTTTTTTAATATATAATCGTCAAAGTGGTCCATCATCAAACAATTGTTGTACGAAATTCAGAAGACAATAGACGTAGCATTCCTAACATAAAAGTTTATTGTTCTCTCTTGTCTTCATAGTTCAGGTGATGCCTTAGCGAGTGTTTTTTTTGAACAAAACCTTAGCGAGTGTTTGTTTTGGCGGTGGCTTGAAAGCAAACAAGTGTTGAGATCAAAGCTGGAATTAGTAGCTTCTTAAAATTGCGATGAATCTGGCATTGAAATGCCACATTGAGCAATTGGACACAACCAAACAACCTGTTAATCGGGGTTTATGAACTTTGACTGCCGTATACCGTGCTCACTCTTGGGTATTTAAAGTCTAAGTTGAATGAACGACTTATTTTAAGCTTTGGACTTACTTCTCGCCCGATAGGATTCTTGCTCATTAGACTAAGGCTATTCAGTTACGGTTTCTTAATTGAATTTATAGACCTAAATAGTGAGCTCGAATCTTATTCGAACCAGGTAATTTTCGGCATAGTCGAGCACAAGGAAGTACCATCCGAGTATTAGGTTTTTGGGGCAAACACAACAAAGGAGGTTAAAAAACTTGTACTTCGATTTGGGCTAAGCCGAAATCTTATGATTGTTCGATGCTTACCCGATTAGAACAAAGAAAAATAAATATTCATGATTCAAAACTCAACTCATTCGTTTTTTTTTTCTTCTTCTCAACATGATTTCAATCAAGTCACAATCTTAGCAGTATTGACAAAAAGACAAATTCTACTTTCAAAGGGCATCATCATTATTCCACAAACTTTAGTGTGATTTTGTGAATACTTGTTTAACGTTCAAAGCTGAACCTGCTACATCAGTATGTAAACACAACAAGTCTAAAAGTGTGCTCAACTGTATGAAAGCATAATTTTCATTCATGAAAAAGGGAGGCGCCTCCTAACCAACCCACAAATCAACAAGCATGGCCTCATTGTCATTGTCATGACTTCGAGTTGCATTTATTTTTTATACCATGAGTTACATTTATTACATAATAATATATTGCAACATGCTAAGGACTCCCTTTTGTTTTGGTAGCTTTATGCATTCACATTGAACCGGTTATGATTTGATTCTGTGATTATTCTCTAAATTGAAATAAGCACTCTCGAAAACTTTAGCTTTTTCATTTGCAATTGCAGCTTCTGGTCTATTTGCTAGTTTGTATCCTCTCTCCTGAAAGTAAAAAATAATGAAGCCATAACAATACTCTTTAATACTAGACGAAATTATAAAAAAAGTAAACACTCATTCTGGTTCTTAAAAATGACAGGCGCATCGCTATGATCCTCAACAGCAAGGAAGTTATTAAAAATCAAAGGAAATATACCATATCATACAGCAAAATCAAAGGAGATCTATCATATCAGACAGCAAAATACAAGTCTCTAAAACCATAATCAAATGATTCGATGATAATGCAAGACTCACCAGCAAACGCCATAAGAAAGCAGTGCCGTCTCTCTTCTTGATTCGCGTCTCAATTGCATCAATTGCTGGGATAAAAGGCATCATAATTTAATATGACTAATGATGGGATTGAAAAGTTAGATGAAATGTTTGAGATTTTACCCTTCATTGCGTCTCCGCTGTTCAACAACATGACGTACCAAACTTCATTGAATACATCAACTTGTTCATCAGATGCACCAATTACCTTCACATAACCATGACATTATTAATTTTTTTTTAAAAAAGGAAAGAAGTGAAGACACAATACTGGATTTGAATTGCTGGTAGTCACAAATGCCACACTTTCATGTAGTGAGTACATCGACAATCGTTGGTTCTAGATAGGACGGTTCAGATTTCAAACTCCGAACATTAGTCATAAAAAAATTAAAACATGTTTGCTGTAAGCACCGTCTGATCTCAATCCAATGACTACCCATGTGTAAACTGGGTGAATCTTTTACTGCAACAAGTTCAAAAGAAGTGTTGTTAATATTACCTTGCAATCATTGCCATCAAAACTTGGACCAAGTAACTCCACTCCATGTTTGTGGTTACCTCTTCCATATGCATAAAGTGCTTCTGCAAGCTAGGTTAAAATGAAAATGGAGACAATAAATTTAACAGACAAATCAAAATTTAGTCCACTTGAATGAGTGTTGCTAATTTTTAGTCCACTTGAATGAGTGTTGATAATTTTTATAATTCTATAACATTATTAGTCAAGGTATGTACTAATTGATTCTCACACTCAGGCCCTGTTTGGAAAAGCATGTTAATTAAGGGCTTATCATGTAAGTGCTTATGTATAAGCTATTTCTGTATCAATAGCCAAAATAAAGTCTAATTGATTTTATATACGATATAAAAGCTGTATTCATAGCTATTCTAGAGAAGTTAAGGAAATAAGCTGAAAACAGCTTATAGACATGAGCTTATTGACATTTCATGCCATAAGCTCTCACAAACAATTTCACAAGTACTTATGTCAGTAAATAAACTCAAATAAGTTGATCCAAACAGACCCCTCATTTTTAGTAACATTACTAGTTAAGGTTTGTATCTAACAAAGACAAATCGCTCACTAATCGATTAGGCATACTATGGTAATTGATTTTCATCTAATCACTGAAGTGGCAACTGAAGCATACCATCATTCCTTTTTGCATTATTTGTTGTTTCTTTTTAGTCATCCTCGAAATCCTATAATAAGATAAAATGTTATCACAAATGCATACCACACTTCATCTAAAACACTTTCTGTAAATAAAACACTTTCACCTTTCTTTTAAGCCCGTAAGAAGATCTTCTGCTTTAGAAATTTTTCCGGTCTTCGCCAAAGCCCACACTGTCAATACATCAAGGTGCCACTCTAAATACCAGTTTGCCTAAACATTGGATAAATCCAAGAATTGAGAGTTTAAATTAACATTTACAGTCGTATATTGGAGCATCCTTCCAAATGAACAGTTCCTTTGTTTACATATCATGCACTGTGTATCATAACTTACTTGATCGGCTAGGCGATCTGCGAGCATCTTGAGACAATCACCAGAAAACTCCAACTCATCACGTACGCACAACCGCAGAAGTAGAGCCACAGCATTTAAGTAAACCTATTTTCAAATTTGGTCAGAACTCACAACAAAGGCCAGAAAACGAAAAAGAAGTATTAGTTGTGACAAAGTGAATAAAATTGTGCACCTCAGGAACTGCGGCATCAGTTTTGTCTAATTCCTTCCATATATAATTGTTATATACCTCGAGCACGCTTTGCATTGGAGCACTTCCCTCTAAGTAACAAAGTGCTACATGCCACCAATTGTGTGTCAACCTGACAAATTGATAACTCTTTAGCTGCTTAATAGAAATGAGACAAAGCCGTCTTCAAATGAATAAAATGCTTACATAAAAGATGAAGAAGAACTCCACGACGACGAACATTCTTTCATGAACTTAACAGCTTCTCTAAAACGGCACTCGTACTGAAGAACATGGCATAACTGTTTAACAAAATTTGATTATTACATTAATTATCGAAGTCATACTTTATACAAAGCTATAGTTAACATTCTAATTTTTGACAAATATATTAACCTACAGCATGTTGTGACCAGCCATCTTGGTTGTTGATTTCAAATCCTCTTTTGGCAGCTTCCTCTGCTTCTCTCATCCGTCCAAGCTCCAACAACGGAAAAGCAAGCATGCCATATATGTAATTTTCTCCTTCGTTTTGCGGTAGAACCTGTGAAACTTAGAAGGATAAGGTACTCATACATTTTATTAATAAAACCGTACCTTTTAATAGGAAAATTAATATTTGTTTGCATAAACAATAGAAGAAATGAAACAGAAATGTTGTGTAATTGAAAAGGAACCTGATTAACAAGGGATAAAGAAAGATCAGGGCGAGCCATGTAGAAACACAGGATTTGTGCTCTCTTTAAAGAAACCAAATCTCTTGGGAACTCCTTTAGAAGCTTCAAACAAAAACAAGACTTGTTAATCAAAAGAATTTGAGTAGAAACATGGATGAATCTCAAAGCAGAGAGCAAACAACTAGAGATAGAAAAAAAACAGTGCGGTAACAAGTTCATAAACTATAAAAGATCATGTAAATTTGATCAAATACAATTTCATTCAACACATAAATAACAACTGATCATATTGTCCTGTTAAAATAATATGTAAATTCCAACACTAAATTATTTTCCAATAACATGTTGCCTTTTGGGATTTATTTATGGTTTTGGATTCTTTTATATTTTACATATACTAGTCAAGAAGTTTATACAAAAATATTCAGCATTGAAATCAAACAAATCTTATTAAGGCATGAACAAATTAAATTTGAATGAAAGAATCAAACACACCAACTAGAGTCATAGGAATGAAAGTGGTTCCATATAGCGGATAACATATTTAAAAGATGCAAGAAAAACTTGCAATGCATTAGAACCTTCTTGTTCATAGATTTCTCTCTTCAATGCATAAAAAATAAGTCCATCTACTTACTGTTTATTATTTAAGTGCTAAGCTCAGTCACTCACCTTAGAATGAAACTCAATAGCTACATCATCGTCTCTGTCTTCGGACATCAAATAACTGATGGCATCGAAAACTAGTTTCTCGTACAAGGTTGCATGTTCCTGTAATATCAAAACACTAATCATGTATAAATTTTCTCTAATTGTAGTTTTTCTTCTCTATTTTCTCAAACTTATGATTTTTGTCCTGAAATTTAGTCCCCGTGCTTATTATCTATTTGGAAATTCGGTCCCTACACTTTCTTAATTGCAATTTCGATATGCAAAATTGGTGATTTTGGTAAACTAAGGGACCAAAAGCACAAAAAAATCTACAATTTTAGAGATTGAAAATGCAATCAATTGAATGCTGGAACCGAATTTCAAAAAAATAATAAGACCCTGTTTGGTAAATAATAAGACCCTGTTTGGTAATAAGCTAGTTAATTGAATTTGTAGTGTTTAGTAAAATTAGTGGTTGAACTGCCTTATAAATATCAAATAACATACAAAAATATTAATATTTAATTATTTTCAATTTAGATATCATGAGTAAAAAAAGGGTAGTCTAGTGCACCAAAGCTTTGGCATACGCAGGGTCCGGGTAGAGGTCCCACCATTTTCGTGTATTGTACGCAGCCTTATCCTGTTTTTAACAAAAAAGACTATTTACAGGACTTGAACCATGTGACCTTTCAATCACATGAGAACAACTTTACTCTTGTGCCATGACTCCCCCTTTTCAAAAGAGGTGCAACACAAAGACTTCCCAGAAGGTCATCCATTCTAGTATTATTCTCGCCCAAGCACGCTTAACTTCGGAGTTCTGATGCAATCCGATAAATTAGCGTTGGAGTTTTCTATTTAGATATCATGAGTAATTTGAAAGAAAATATGATAAGCTATAAGCTACGTATAAACAAGTAAAAACTAAGCTACAAGTTCATAAGAAAATGATTGTTACCAACAAGTGATTTTTAGTCATATATGATCTGATAAGCTATAATATATAAGTTAGCTTATTGCGTTTGTCAAAAACAGACCCCAACTTGATGGGAAAATAAAAAGGGATTACAATTAAACATTTAAGCAGTTTAAATGAGAGGTTACAACTTACAAGGTGGGACTTGGCAGCATTCAGTAAAGAGGCAGCTCTTGAAGAATCAGAGGAGTTAATAAAATGAGCTGCTAAAGTGTTAGCTAACACACAGGAGTTATCATGAACCACTGCTTCCATAATCACACACTTCTCTCTACCATAACTAAGGACCTTCATTGAAAACATCGAAAAGTTATTATTATATGAACAACAACAAAAGAACAAAACAAAAAACATTGATCCTGTGTCGTGAAACCTGTTGGTAATAGGAGTTGATGACTGAAATGCAGAGTTGAGATGAAGTTGTAACATCGTACCCACAACCGTTTAATTTGATCCTTCCTTGCATATTGTTCTTCACTCCTTCTTTGGGTTTTGCTACGTATTCTTATGTTTTCTATGTAAATAGATCGTGTAGGTACTTTAACATCAATCCTCGTCACTTCCTACGTGCGTGTCATTTTTACAAGGTTTTTGTTTTTGTTTTTGTTTCTAATAACTAATACAATATTTGTTATTGGATTAGAGTGGTTGAGAAGTGAGGGATAAGTGAAAACAAATGTGGAAAGAGAAAAATAAGTGAAAACACCAACTTGAATTGGTACTTTAAATTAATCTTCCAAAGCCCAACCAAACAATATCCTCCCTCATTTCCAAATTAAGTGAGTTATCTCTTCATTTCACAAATATAAAAGTGAAAGAAAGAGAAAAATATTTTTAAGTGCTTTCGTTAAATATTAGCGTATTCTTCATTATCATAGATACAAAGTGGAATATATTAAATTAGAAATGATAAAAGTAATATTAATTAGAATTATAATTGAAATAAAGGTAATTAATATTGAATTTGAAGTGATGAAAGGTTATTTATCTCTGGATCAAATAAGTTTTCGCCTTAAAACAGCACCGGAAATGCCCGTAGTTAACAATACAAAGACCTCTAATCAAATTTAATTTATGAATTTGATTTTTAATTAAATTAATGAGTTCCTTAATTATTAAAATTAATTAATGAATTGCTTCTAAGGTCCCCAATAGCCTCCAAGACTTAATGAGTTGTTTTATTGTCCCCAATCAGCATTGTGGATTCTAGACTTCAGCTGATTACTTTTTAAGTTAGTAGTCCGATCATTTTTTGTTTTATTAAAAAATTTCACAAGTTATGTTTATTAAAATCATAGCCTATCCTTGTCAAAAAAATAAATAAATCATAGCCTATCAGTAACCAAAAAAAAATCATAGCCTATCTGTCCTTCTCCTATTTTCTCTCTCTATTGTTAACATACTTTCGGTTATATTCATCAAACATATGTTACGTATGTACTAAACATAATAATTATTTATTAAAGGAACATATACTAAACATATGTAACCATGTATTTGAACGGCATTGACCATCAAAATAACTTTGTTGTTCTGTTATGTGTCAAAATGTGTATTCATGACAATTTTTTCATGGTTGCTCAGCTCTCGGCCGTTGAGGGAACGGGAAAGAGCTGGTGTGATGAACTAGGTGCATATGGTTCTAAGTTGAAGTAACATTGTGAACTTTTGATACTGCAACACAATCCAGTAGATTGTGGCACTGGCAATTGAACCAATATTGCCCCACATCGGATATATATTATTAGGAAAAAACTCAAAGTCCCACATCGGATATATACAACTCTGGATAAGAGTTTATATATCCGATATGTTAGTTTCTCCAATATTGCTCACATTTATAAGCAGATATTCATTCTATATTTTGTCCGATGTAGGATTTTTAACTGTACACCACTAGGCAAGTAGTTTATACTACAACTCACCAAAACAAGTATCGGTTTACTTGGCAACTAAGAAAACTATAAATATAAACAAAACAATAAAAGACTCAATATTTTTTTAAAAAAATATTTTAGAACATGCTACGGAGACATGTCTTAATTTATTGATACCTAGATACTACATTTTACTCCATTCTTGAAGACAAATCAATCACAAATACTATCGAAGACTTTCATATTTTGAAACATTTCCCAATTACTTTGGAGTAGTAGCAACCATTCTTTGTACAAAACCCCTAGCAAACTCCAAAAGTTTATCAGTTTCTGGCAGAACTCCCTTCACAGCAGGATGAGCAGCAAAAGCTTCAGCCCATTTCACCAAAGCTGGAGTCTTTGTTTCATCAAGCACTTTCTTTCCTGTCATTTTCTCTGTGACCCTCAACCAACTCAAATAGCACCCAAAAGCAATATCAAGAAATCCAATTTTCTCTCCTCCAAAAAAGACCTTTCCTTCACTGTACTTGTTGATCACATCTTCCAACTTCTCAATAACTTCTTCCATTTGCTCAAAATATGCCTTCTTTGACTCATCATCTTTAGCAATCAAACCATTTCGCGAGGAATTATACCACTACTCTCCCAATTGAAACCAAAAACAATGACAAACAATATGATTCAGTAGGAAGTAGGTGAAATATATATGACTATCTCATTATAAATTTCATCATATACTTTAGTTTCTTAGAAATGATTTTTTGTATGTACACAAAACATTACTCCCTCGGTCCCAATTTATGAGAAAAAAACACAAATTCACACAAAATTTACCTATACGGTGAGAACCAAAATTAGAGTTATTTATGATACATTAGTCCATATCAAATCACGAAAAATCTCAACATTAATTTATATTTAGCACATGATTTTTCTTAAACTTTTGACTAAAAGTAATTAATTTTGTTGAAATAAACTTAAAGTTGAATATCTTTTAAAATGAGATTTGACTACAATTCATTGCGTGCTATGTTGAGTTAAAACATTTTTGCTGCACCTCTGCATTGTGGGGAGATGATCTAATTCCGTCATATCTCTAACCAACATGGTATACGATTTTATTTTTTTTTTCCATAGTGATTAGGTGAAATTTTCTTAATTATTTTTCTAATAAAAATTACTCAAAGACATGAAGAGAGAACAAAAAAATTATAAAGGTTAATAAAAATGAATAATTTAGAAATACCTTGTCATCGATGTAAGCAACCCAAAATCTTGCAATGGCTCGATCATAAGCATGTGAAGGAAGAATTGAGGGAGTACCATTATTTTTCCAAACTTCATCAATATATTCAACTATAATTGCAGATTCACAAATGGCTTTATCTCCATGAATGAGAACTGGGATTTTTTTGTACACAGGATTGGATTGAAGAAGCAAGTCACTTTTGGGATTCATGGTTTCTACAATGTTCTCATAATCCAATCCTTTGATGTTAAGGGCAATTTTTACTCTCAATGCAAATGGACTGAACGGAGTACCTAAAAGCTTCAAGTCATCTGTAGCCATTGTTAAGGGAAATTCTAGTTCTAGGCTTCAAGTAATTTTTGCATATATTGAGTGGAAAAAAGAAGTTGAGAGAGACAACAGATCTGTGGTACGGAAATAGAATTAACTACCAAGTACCAACAACTATTATGGCACACAATAAATTAGGCCAGACTGTATTGTCAATTCAATATTGAAAGCAAGCATGAAGGGGCATCTACCAAACCATAACGACTACATGGTGGCATTTAGCATGGGACACTTGAAGACATACCTATGAAGCCCTCTTACCCTAAAATTGGGGAACTATCCGAATCCGAATAGGTAAATATTTGATATTGATACCCTATCAAATAATAAGCGGCGATACATATATATTTTTTTATCAAATAGTTTAATAACTATAAATTCGGCTTCAAAGTGAATAGGTGAAGAATTTGAAATTATCTTTACATATAATGTAGTGTCTCAATCAGCTGATTTAAGCTAAGATGACACATATTTTAAAAGTATTTGAATTATTTCCCCTATTAAAATATCTGAATTATTTTTGATTTTTTTTTAAATAGTTTATTTGGTTTGTATGAGAAACATATACATCATAATACACGTAGATTACTGCGGCACAAATAAATACTTCTATGCGAGTTTGGATCCTCTCCTTTCTCAATTCTCTCCATCTCCAAATATGGTTGAGAAACTAGAAGACAAAAACATTAATCTCTCAATTGTTATTTGCACGGGAATTCCTTTCCTTTACACTACCACAACAACAAACTTTTTCATCATTCCTCTTGGGGTTTCTTCCTTGCCGTCATATCCCTCCTTCTTGCTACCATATCGCCATATATCTCTCTTCATTACCGCCGTATCGCTCTTCCTTGCCGCCATATTGCTCTTCCTGATGCACCACTCCACAAGGGTTGCATCAATCTACGGTCACCAACTTCACGCGGTCTTGCCTTGAAACTTAAAATAGCGTATGAATATTCATTTCTCATGGTAATATCGTATACAGTCTCACAAACTCAAAGTATAGAAAGTAAACATGGAAGACTCTACAACCAAACTCTAACTTGATATGGAACCCTAACCTAGGATGACAGGGTATGAGATCCACCAATGGCATCAAGCCCAACTCTCTCTGATCTCCACAAATCACCTCAATGTCACGTCTTCAGAGTTGTTGCGATTTCATTAACTAAAACTCTAAGAAATTTTGGGGCACCTACGCCCAGATTTCCATAGGGTAAATTAAAAGGTCGTGATCTAAAAACAACATACATACAAAAATCCAACATTCAAACATACATGGCATGATAAATGACATTAAGATAAATAATTTGTGTACAAGACGTGATGATGCGTAATTAACCTAAGATGTAGACTATATCCAAGGTTGACCACATACTCAATATTCTTATAGGATTAAGGTGGGTCTCTATCTTAGGTTAACCTCACCTCACAACTACATCCGAGGTTACCACTTAACAATGATAATGAGCATATGATCCTTATATAAGCTAATGTTACATATCTAATTGCATGTGTACTCACAACAACATGCTTCTTCATACATATATTCATCAATCATATATTGCAACATTTTCATAATCAACTAACAGTCATATATTTATTACAAATCATATTAAAGCAACGATCAGAATATTAACATCACATTTATCACATATTATAAACTCAGCTATCCACATATAAGCCCATCAAGGTACACCATTCACAACTCCATGAAAGCGCATAACCCCACCAAGACACACAATTATGTATGACATACATCACACATATAAAGCACATAAACCAACCAATACATTTAAGTAGATATAGTGTTGTTAGAGAGTGCCTTTGTTATTTTCAACTTTTCTCACAACGTAAAACTGTATAACACATAAGCTCTACAACACATGAACACCTCTAACTCCTCAATCTAAGTATCCTAGATAGACATTGTAGTTTAAGTAAATATCAGCTCTAAGATTTCTACCTATTTTTGGTGTGTCTCAACAACACTCAGAAATCAAATCAACTTTGCTAATTTTCCAAAAATTCAAATAAAACATTTTTATGATAATTAGCCAAAAAAAATCGTTCATAACATTTTGTTCTTAAAAACATTTATTAAAACGACAGAGTTCTCAAAACATATTCAGAACCAACGATATAACTTATTTAATTATAACTTATATTTACCAAAACAATTTGTGTTTGTATACTTTCCACAAATTTCAAAATGACAACATATAATTTTCTATCACAAATTCTTATTTTTCTATTTTAGAAAAATTGTATGTGGGAGAAAAAGTTGTGTTGTGCTTTCGTGAGGGACAAAAATTTCAGTTTATATCATATTTCTTGCCTCCAATTTTTGTCATTCATTTTTTAGCAGATCAAACACACATATTGTGTACTTTTTGTTGCTTATCAAACTTCTTTTCCTTTAATTCATTCCTGTTTAAATGTTGATTCTTTAAAAAAAGTTTTTCATATATTAACTACTCTACTACTCTTCTTTTTTTTTTTTAAGGAACTATTCTACTAGCTTGAAGATAATGATGTTGAAACAAAGTGTGTTTTAGAACAATATATCTAAGGTTTTAGTGATAAAGTATATGAAAGAACAATTGAATACTCTAATATTTGTTCAAGTGTACATGACCATTGAATAAAATTCTCACTATGAAACCATCCTTCTAGCCTTGAACAAGCATATTCTGAAGATAGAAGAGAAGCTTTGATGCTTGAGACAAGCTCCGAAGACAAGACTCTGGTGGTTAACAAAAAGATAAAGCTTTGATCATTATGCATCAAGACATAAATGCAAGCTCTGAATTATGAAGTCAACGCTCTAAAGATTATTTGACTAGTTTTGTCTTCTTCTGATGGAACGTCATTATCCAAGCTCTGGAGTACGTTTTGTCTTGGTGAATTAAATGAAGAACACATTGCGGAAAAAGACCAAGCTCTTGCAAGACAAATAGAATGCAACTGATCATTCTAAGAGAAACAAAGAAATTATGAAGAAATGTTCAATAGAAGTATCCATTTGAGGCAAAGTTTTCAAACATGAAGAAAACTATTGATTCGTTGGCAATCTCTTCAAACAATGACTCTATTCATTTCTCCTATAAAAGAATTTTAAGCATTTGTATAATAAAGTGAACTACGCACTTTTAAACTGTGCCAAAACTCTGATTAAATTTCAAGCACATAAACATTTAGAAAAATTGTTACAAACTTTCTATCTTATAATTTTTTAAGCGCTTAGAAATAATTTGAGCTTAGTTTAGTTTACCACTCTTTGAGCCTGATGTGTAAACAACAATCAATCTTTTTGTAAACTCTGATTGTAGAAGTCATTAAGGAGAGACCAGAAATTGTAGACCTGTGTGTCTAAGTAAAATGTAATCTTGTGTGATTATAGTGGAAAAATCTCTCAAGTGTGTGGGAACTAGACGATCTCGGATTGTGAGGTGAACCAAGACAAATATTTTGTTGGAACAAAATGTGTTTAACATTACCTTTTGAAAGTTTTGATGATAACAAGGTATTAAAAATTGTCAATTTGATG
>Ga0099826_10002130_pt1 | contig 12562 bp, 6 predicted proteins | sample Mtrugardesep15_FD_76830 | JGI IMG/M metagenome (GOLD analysis project Ga0099826, IMG submission 76830) | Root nodule microbial communities of legume samples collected from California, USA - M. trunc garden sep15 | ecosystem: Host-associated > Plants > Roots > Nodule | place: USA: California...
AGCAAACCCCTCCCATTAGAAAAACCAGTCCCTAATTGCACCTGCCATAAAGAAATGTCTCCCTTGAACCCTACACATGACCCTTCTATGTCTCCCCTTTCATGTTTTTTATAAGACTCTTTTATGCCTCTTATTCCCACTGTCCCACTTCCATCTCACTCACTCCTCAAATTTTAGTATTTAGAACCTTTCACCATTTCCTAGTGTGTCCGTGTGCCTCGCAACAATTTTTATTCACTTTCTTTCACTTCTCACACGCACATAACATCAAAAACAGAAAACAACCTTTGTAATATGGCTTCTTCAAATGGACCTAGCTCTGGAACTGGTTCTCCTTGTGGAGCATGCAAGTTCCTTAGAAGAAAATGTGCACCTGATTGCATTTTTGCACCTTACTTTTGCTCAGAACAAGGCCCGGCAAGATTTGCTGCTATTCATAAAGTGTTTGGTGCTAGCAATGTTTCTAAGTTGCTTTTGCATATACCAGCACATGAACGTTGTGAAGCTGTTGTCACAATTGCTTATGAGGCTCAAGCTCGTATTAGAGACCCTGTATATGGCTGTGTCTCTCACATTTTTGCCTTACAACAACAGGTACACATATTTTTCATATAGTTAATTACTCATCACAAGTTAATTATATAAACTTCACATTTGGCTATGTTTTTTCTGTTAATGAACAACAGAGGTTCATTCAACTTCTAACAATTAACACTTACACACTTACCTAAGAGTACACTTGGTCACTTATATAGCTCTGACACTTCTAATTGAAGATGTAGTCTGGTGTTTGACATGTGTTGGTAGACACCGATACATGTGATTAATCACATTCAATTATTTTCAGTGATTCATAGTTCGTCATTGATCATACACCAAAGTTTTTTTAGAACTTGCAATTTTCATTTTTTTTTTCTCCCCTTTATTTTTTTAATATATATTAGAAATTTGGAATATCATTGAGATAATTAAACCACACTACTCCTGTCTTTTTCTCAAGGCTCTTTGATGCTTCAAGGGCCAGTCAAAGAATATTATTTATTGTCACTATCTATATTAAATGTTCATTAGTCAATTTATTAATAAACAAACAAATTTTCTAGTTATCACCTTAATGAATTCTATTGGCACTTCTTCACTAAGTTTTCTTTTTAATTATGCAGGTAGCATGCTTGCAGGCACAATTGATGCAAGTGAAATCTCAGCTGTCACATAACATTGAGAATAATAATCAATGGACAGGAAACAATAATAATGTTGATGCCACACAAGCAATGAATTATCCATTTTGTCCAACTTACATGAACATGAACCCTATATCTCCTCAAAGCTCACTTGAGTCATCAATTGATCATAGCAGCAGCATGAATGATGGAATCATGAGCATGCAAGATGTACAAAGTAGCAGAGAAGATTTCTCATTCCAAGGTTGTAATAATTATAAGAAAAGAATGTCACATAACAATAATAATGATCATGACTTGGGTGAGTTGCAAGAAATAGCACTTAGGATGATGAGGAACTGACTAATTTGGGAGTTATCAGTTAAGCTATAGCATAGTAGCATTTGAATTCTTGAAGGAAGATGTTCCCTTATGTTGAGGAGTTATGTTCTTTTCCTAGTTGTATATAATTAATGAGAGTGTCAAGAACGAAACTACAATGGAACCACGCATGACTTAGTCACGCGGTGTGAACCATTTGAATCAATATTGAATAGTTCACATTCTCCTTTGCTAAATGAAGTCAAAAATTCAAAGTTGGAATATAAATTGTTCTGATTATAATTTGACTGATTGATTAGCGATTATATAATTGTGCGGATATTTGAAATTTAAATCGAAAAATTTAATGTGATCATGCAATTTAAACTATTGAATGAACTAATGAAGATTGAGTGTCCAACGTTCTCACATTAAAATAAGAGTTGAAAATTCAAAGTTGGAAGGTAAACTGTTAAATTTTATTTCAACTCTTACTTAAAAAAAAAAATTATTTCAACTCCTCAAATTGGTGTATGTGTAATTGCATGAGTGCAATAATCTTATATCCTAACTTTGATTGATGAGCCTAGCTAAACGCCTAAACCAAGCATTAGGTTTTTGGGTCTTTTATTTTGCAAGTACTTATATTACTCAAATTAGTAATTGTTGTTGCAAATAATGTGGTTATCAAAATATGAGCAACGATATAATATAGGTGGCTATTAAACCAAAATGGCATAAAGTAAGGCTATAAAAATAGGGGTTGTGATGAATTATAATGCAATTTTTGCCTGTCAAACTTCAATAATGATTAAGTGTACCTTTGTTTGAATTATGAGTTGTCCTTCATCTTCCCACTTCTCAAAGGGAGATCTTTTTTCTCTAACAAAACCACACGCTTAATTTAACTTTGTAAAGGACAATTACAACTTTTTGTTATATAATTTATTACAAGACAAGAACATACTTATCTCTGCTGTCTTTGTACTACTTTTTGTCATAATCTCATTCACTATTATGAGGTGTTAGGCATATAAATTGATACCAACAAATTATTAATTTAGACACTGATCTTGAATTTGGTAGAAAAATAGTTCAAAGTAATCTACACGGTTGAATTAATCGGGGCGCACGGATGGATATATACAAAATATAAAATATGAGCTGTCTGATGCTTATTCAATTCAACTCCACCAGTTTCTTGATTGAAGTATTTTGTTTGCACCTAATAAATTAGTTGTAACATATATAGGTTTAAAGAGTCTTTTCTTCCATGGATGCTCAAACTATTTAAACATATGTTTGGTTTCAATATTGGAGGGTCAAATGTGGATTTAGTGGTTGTATAATTGATTTTATTATGTTTAAATGATGTAAAGGAGAATTGATTTTATTTGAAGTTAAAATTTGTAGTTTTTGATTGCTATAATTAATTTTAATTTTAAATTTATTGTTAAATCCATTTAAGTATAAACACAGTTAAACATAAATCACTTTACAAATTCAATTAACTTAAGATCAATTTTTGTTATCGTAAAACCAAAAATAAACAAGATGATGGTTTCATTCAGTGTGGTGTTATCCTAATTTTTTCTTTAATGATTTTATTTCAAATCTCATGTATCTTAGATTGTCGATAAGATATTAGCATCTGTACACCAAATACGCTTTCTTCTCTCGGTAAAAAAAATTATGTTACTTTTTATCAATCAATTTTTGTTGGAATAAAAAAGTCTATATGAGCTAAGCTCATTAGACTCATTAGGATGAAAGCACGTCTCAAGACTCGAGAGTTAAACCCATGACTTTATAGGTAGTCAACTCAATATCAATTGAGTCAATATTCATTGACTATCTTCATTGACCTTACATGGAATTGATTAAAGTTCTAAAATAGATAAGTAAGAGTAGTGTAGTTATTGCTAAGACAAATGTAAAGTTTTGTATTTTCAAGATAAAGTTTTTATTAAAGAAATTCTTAACCAATATCCTTACGACACTCGTTAACAAGACCATTTAATTAATATTTTTTGACTATATTCTACCATGTTGATTTAAAAAATTTTCTAACACTAACAATAAAGAATCCAAAAACTCGCATAGATAGCTCGATTGATGAATTAAAAACAATAAAAAAAATTATAAAATTTAAACTCTAAAAACTAACATAACCACAGACACTATCGTTTGTCAATAAGAAAGGAACCAAAAAGATATGGTGCAAGAGGCTTAATCATAGCATTTTATTCCACATGTCTTCGAGGGGATTTTTTTAGTGTTGTAAAAAAATGGAAACGAGGAACTGAAGTCAAAAGTGAAAAAGATACCCCATTTTCAACATTGTTCAGATCCAAATGCAATGTTCCCTTGGGTGCATTGATGAAACATCTTTATGGGATTTTATTTTTGTTTGGCAAGGCAACGACAGGGGCTTAGGGACAGGGGGAGTATCCAATGGACCCCACACATTAACAGGTAGTTTTACCTAACATTACTACTATTTACTAATTTAATCTTAACTAATTCAATCTAATTTTAACATCAATACATTGTTCCCACAAAAAAATAAAAAATCAATACATTGTAAAAAAAAACATCAATACCCTGATGATTTTGTAATCATACACATAGACAAAGTGTCTCCTGGATTGAATGCATAAACTACAATCACTGTTATCATTTAACCCCTGGCTATTCCATAATAGCATCAAACAAAAACTCTAATAATCTTATTAAACATTGCCCAATAATACTGCTTTGATTTGTTGATAGAACCATTAAATTAAATAAATTAATTAATTAGTGGGGGATGTTGACATATCTACGCATGGTGATGATCAAATAATAATCAAACAAACAGAAACACAATATGGCTTTGATTCTGTCTTGCAAAGTGCTACTATTTTATGATCATAACCGAGTTCTCAATTGTACTATCAAGATTAACTTAATTACTTTTTAAGTTTTAACCATGAAAGTGTGAAACTATTTTAAGATTTCATTGTATATTATTGGTGAATTCCGTACTAATTTGATCGATAGAACTAAGCGCACGCGTGCATTATAAACTGTTTAAATATAGAAACATACTATTATTTGGTCTCATGCATACACAATAATATTAGTTGATTATAACTTAAGTACTTCAAGGAAGACGAGAGAAGAAGATATGAGTGTGCCATGGTACGTAGTGGATATCTTGTTTTAACATTTTTCATCGTAGAATTTATGGGGACCATGTTCTAAAACTTGTAGTGAAGCACAAGAGTTTATTTAGCTGGAAAACAGTGTCTCTATGTCCCTCAAAAAATAAAATCAAATTTTGAAGGCCCCGAATTCAAAGAAATATCACGTTAGAGGGGATAAAATCCCAAATTAGGGTTCTAAATTTCTAGAAGTATTGATAAATTTTCATCCCTAAATAACCATGCTATTTAGTGTTTTTTTTCTTTTTATTTTACTATCACGAGATGCAAAATTAATCACATGAGTAACATGAAAAACTCGAATATATGCTCGTACATACTACCCTTGTAATGTAAAATGATTAAGAAAAAGATGACGATGAAAAAAAAATAGAAAAATAAGAAGATTGATGTTTGTGAGCCATTTTGAGATTTTAGAGTTTCTAATTCGGTGGAGGAATTGGGTTATAGCTAGATGAACATGCTAAATGCAACATTCATATTTGGTATTTTGATATAAAAAACAGTAACGTTAGCACTATGAGTTGGTGTTACGTTAACTAAATTTGTCATCTTAGCATAAATTTAAAAGACAATCGGGAAGGGAAAAAATACCAATTTAGAAAGGAAAAAACATAAGGGGGTCGCTCAAAAAAAAAAAAAAAGGGGGTAAGAATTATATAATCGCAATACTTGAAGTTAAGAGTGAGTTTAGACCTAATTAAAAATAGGGAACTTTCTCAAAAGTGAGAAATAATCCATTTACTTGAAGTGATGATTGAATTTTACAAAAGTGATATATAGGATAAAAACCCAGGACTTATTATAATTTAAAATATTAGCAATTAGTAATTCAGTTTTTTTTTTTTACAAACAAAATTACAGTTGTTTTTTTTTACAAGTATTCAATTTAAAATCATTATAAATAAAATATAGCATAATTCCATTTCACTGTATGATATCATTTCCATCAATTCAAAAGGAGTGTGTTATATGTTCTCCATATTTGTATTTGAAAATTAAAATAATGCAGATATATTCAAATTCTAAACTAGTTGATCCCAGAGATTAGCCAAGAGACTCTCCCATTCTATTAATTTACTCCTATGGGGTTGGGATTGGAAAGTGGGTGGGACACACGTGCAATTCCAAATGTATAATTGAATTTAGATGTCACTGACGTGTTTTTTTAGGCAAAGGAGTTTGTCTCCGCAAGTGATTCGAATAAAATAAGTTTAATTATATTTTTGGTCTTTTAAGTTTTTGAAAGTTATGATTTTGGTTCTTTAAACAAAATAATTCTCTTTTCAGGTTTCTAAGTTTACTTTCTGTTATAATTTTGACTCTCTAGTTTAATTTTGACACAGTCAATACTGACGTGACGTGGACGCCACGTGTATAATATTTTAATTGTTTTTGTATTTTTTTATTTTGTAATTAAAAAAATAAAAAATAAATATATTTTTTTATTTTTAATTTTTGTAACAAAAAAAATTGTAATTTTTTTTATTTGTAATAAAAAAACAAAAAAGTTATTTTTTGTTGTTAAAAGAAAATAAAATTATTATTTATTTTTTGTAATTAAAAAAAACTTTTTATTTTGGTAATTAAAAAAAATTTGAATTACAAAAATATTTTTTTAAACTAAAAAAATTAAAATAAAAAAAAGAAAATACAAAAATTTACAAATGTGGCGTCCACTTGTCCGTTGACTGAGTCAAAATTGACGTGGGGGCCAAAATTGCAACAGAAAGTAAACTTAGGGGGCCTGGAAAGAGTTGTTTTTTAAGGGGATAAAATCACAACTTTGGAAAACTTAGGGGGCCAAAATTGTAATTAAACCAATAAAATATTGTCAAAGTGAGGGACAAAAGTAACGAAAATTTGGCAAGTCAAATGTATTGAAAAAGAAATAGCGTAAATAATTACTTTGACTTCTGACTTTGCACCTCACTGTTACAAAGGTTTCTTGACTCATGATTAAATACAAATAAGTTAATGACTTTACACTTTCGTTATCATTTTAGTCTCTAATGTTAAATAAATTATGTTAAGTGTGTTGGATTTTATGGATTAACCTTAATCAATAATTAAAACAATTTATCATTGTAACAACTATTAATTATAATTATAATATTGCATTAAATAAAAGGATATTTATTAATGAGTTGTAATTAGAAACAGATCGTAATGGACTGGGTCATTTTTCAAAGTAAGCTTATAGAAAAATCCATTTTCCTAACAAACATTTAATAATACTGACTATCCCATCAGGTCAGATAACTGCTTTAACGCACTCTCATTCTGACAGACATTAAGAAGGGAGAGAAGACTCTCTCAACCCTAACATCTTTCTTTAATGGCTTCTCTAATGGTCTAACTTAATGGTCAAACACCAACCAATTAAATCTTGTACACATTTATTCTATTAATACTATATGTTATCATATGTATCTATTGAGTTGGGTGAGTATTAAAAATTATCAATTGGTATTAGAATTAATTATAACAAAAAAAACTCATATCTTAGAAATTAGGTTTTTTTTTGTTAGTGTGTTAAATAAAGTAGATTCCTTGTACCATATGCTTTATTCATTGTTTATTTCATGGTTGAGAATAGGGGGTATGTCTAAAACTATCATTTCAATGCGTTTTTGGAGTTGAAAATAGGAGGTATGAATAAAACTGCAAAAAATATAATAATTAAGGACAATTTGGTTTGATTTGAGAGAGACACGACCATTTTCGTGAGTCTATCAACATGCATGAAAAAAAGTAATTAAGCTTAAAAAAAAAAAGAACAAGAAATATGTGCAAAAGAAAACAAAAATTCAGAGGCACGCGTTTCCTCGTCTTCTTGACTTCACTTCAACCCACCCTACCATTTCAGCCACAATCCTCCGCCTCTCGCCGTCGTTAATTCCGATCATCACAGTGATAGATCTGATCTGAAATTGGTTCAATGGAAGGTGAATTAGCAAGCATAAAGAAATGGATCGTGTTATACCCTGTGTACATCAATTCCAAAAAGACTGTTGCTGAAGGAAGAAGAATCGGAATCTCCAAATCATGCGAAAACCCTACTTGTGTCGAAATTGGGGATTGTTGCAACTATCTTAAACTTCCTTTTGCAATTGAGGTTATTAAACTTCCTTTTTCAATTTCAATTTCAATTTCAATTTGAATTCATTATTGGAAAATGTATAATAATTATTATTGTTCATCACAGCTTGACAAAGCTTACCCTCGTGATTTCATGCAAAGAGGACGAGTTAGGGTTTTGCTCAAAAACGAGGATGGGACTCTCATTAATCCATCCATAGCTTCCCGTAAGTTTTTTCAATAATTATAATTATATTCCACTTTTATGGCTCTGGACTCAACACTGGATTGGAACTGGTTATAAGTTAGACTTTTGTTTCTGTTCGGCCATTTTATTTAACATAACAGTAGAAGTACAACATTATGAGTTAATGATTTGCTCACATAGGTGAAGCTTGAAAGCATGATGTGAGAAATCAATTGAAAATATTCTCTTTTCTTTCTTTCTTAGAAATTAAATTGGAGCCATACCTTATGCATGTAACATTTGTGACCCTTTTTAAATCTATATTTTGACTGTTTAGGCCAGTGGCATTTTTACAAATTCAAGTTGATTAAGGTAAAAGTACCTTGCTTTAACTAAAGTAGCATGTTCATAAAGCACAAATCGAAGAAGTAGGAAACAATAATTTACATGGAGATGCTAATAACATCACAACAGAGGGAGATGAGAAACACTATGCAAAACTCTTTCAAAGTGTAATTCACAATAAAGTGCAATATTGCTTGAAATAAGTATATTCTGAAGCAGCAGTGAATTCTCATAGACTGTTTTTCTTCTTAGAGAATGGTAAAGGTTAAAAAAATGGGAAGTAACAATTGAAACCTGTCATCTTGCCATGTAGATCAATTTTGTAACTGTCTTTTAAAAACAACTACTACATACTTTATTCTTATTGAACGTCAGTGTAAAACTAGTTTGCACCGACGGTGTGTATCCCTTTTTCTCTAATAATTAATTGTAAGATCTAAAATGGCCTTATCAAACTCTAAAGTAGTTACTCAGAGAAATTGTGAGACCATGATAATATAACATTGGCCACAAGATTATGCTATTCTTTTTTATTTTCTAGACACAGATGTTTAAGCCTGCAGAAATTATAGGATTTAGGTAGAGAGAGAGAGAAGGAAACTGAAAATAGAGACTAAATATTTTGAAAATGATATTTGGTTTGATGTGATAATCCCATCTTTATAACAATATATATTTAGCCCACACCAGAGAGATCATCTATGATATTATAAATTATGATAGCTTATTTCTTATGTTCTTTGTCAATGTCGAGTCGAGAATCGCAACTCATTTGCAAGCATCACATATTAAAAGGATTAGAAAATTATTTTCATGTTATTTTCTTCAAGATGCATAGATTTAATGAATGTTGAATACACTAGTATCTCATTATCATTTGTTTTGTTTTTATGTCTTTGCAGGAAAGCAACTAATGTTACGTGTTGCAGAGATGGTCCCTAAACACCATGGAAGGACCAAGAAGCAGGAGACTGCATCAACGACACCTGCAACTACTGGACCTTCCAACAAATCTGGGAAAGGTGGAAAAAAGAGAAGATAATTATGTGTTTGAGAACTTGTTGAACATTTTCATACTGGTGCCTCTCCGACTATATTATTCATTACAGTTGAAAATATTTATCCTAACTAAATTGAAGTTGTACCACTCGGAAATGGGTTTTGCGCATAGGATGTAACATTTTGCTAAGAGGACTTCTTTTCATACAATATATAGTCTTTGTTTTTCTTCCAAAGTTGCAAGAAGAAACACATCACGTTTGGAAGGAAATGACATGTAATAATGATGACATATAAGTATTTGTTGCCCAAGCCAAGCAATTTAGGTTGCCCTTAACAGTAGGGACGCCAAGGTTTTGCTACTACAAGACTAGTAATTCAGCCAAAATCGAGTTGATATAATATCCCACCACGACTAGAGATCTTAAGATCTCTCTTATTATTTTTTGGTGGCTTTTTAAAATGAATGATGTAATTAGTTCTTTACACATTCAAAATTACGATGAAGTTTTTCATATACTAAAATAACCATGCATTTAATAGTTTGAAAACTAATTTTTATTTTGAAAATTATTTTATAATAATATGTTTTCTTTGTGTAAACACCTGGAAGGTTATTTTGAAATAATACTTTTAAAATAGCATATAGAATTTGAATTTGATTTTGTTCAATCTTACAAAACTCACTTCCAAGGGAAAGACCCGTTTATAAGCATATTTTTAAATTATATTTGAAGACATCTATATCTATATTATATATGTTTGAGAGTTTTCCTCAAATGTATTTATAGTAAGTGCAAACGTCACCAAAATCATGACATGTGGCATCCTAAAATATCTCAAAAGAAGGGATAATATTTAGAGATTTGCATGTTACATATCAATATTTTTCTATATTCGGTACAGGTTTGAAGTGAGTATCTATATCTCTATTATCCGCTCCGTATCCATATTCTAAAATTGGGAAAAATTCAAACTCAGTTAAAGGGGAAAACTCGTCAAATCGAGATGACATCAGTCGGGTATCCGCGTGTAGTCATTCCTAGGTTCTACAAGCCAATTATAATAGGAACATGGGCTACCATAGATCTTATCAAAAAACCATTATCAAAAGGTGAATTTGAGAATAGTAAATATAAGTTTTTTTTTATTGTAATATCAATGTAATATATTCTTGGTGCAAATATTATTATGTTGGAGAGATCGAAGCAATTGTCCTTTTTTTTTTAATGAAAAACGTTAGTAATTAGTTGTTAGATTAACATTTACTCATTCGTTTGAGTTTGACCCCAACAACTCTGACTCTTTATTCCTTAACTCAAACCGTTTGAACTACTCAACCTCCAAAACAATTTATTAGTTAGGATAGAGATTTTAATTTAAAATGAAATGTAGTTATAAACTACGTACATACTTTATATTTGTAAAAGCAAATATCTCAATACAACTATATAATATTTTTATAAAAACTACACAATATTACAAGTTACTTTAAATTTATAATCATTAACGTTTTGTAAATTAATTTTGAATTTAAAATAATATTTTATTAAACTTATTAAAATGTTCATTCCTTGAGTAAAAAAGATTATACATACGTTAATTCCCCGTGCTTAACACGAGTATCATACTACTGATTTAACGTTTGCATTCACAGACCAGATGTATACATCTGACACTGACTATTATATAAAAAAATACAGATATTTCTGTTTTTATGATTAATAAAATACACTATGTCAACAAATAATAATATATCGTACGTTGACGTATTATTGCGAAAATATTACATATGCTAAGTTTAACGATGAGTACATCTTATACTACAAATAATTAGTATAAGTATAAATTCAAATACTTTAATCATTATGTGCAATGTTTAAATATTTTAAAATATATACAAATTTGAGATGATAATTTTTTTCATGTTAAATTTAAATTATAAATACACATATAACTTTAAGAATAACATAATCTAAAATCTATTTTTATTTCCGTGATGAAGCACATAATACTTATTCGGTAATGGCTATTGAGTGTCCATTTTTCTACGGAGTATTTCCAAAAGTTACTGAATAGAGTAAACTTCCTGCAATTTAGATTTTTTTTTACTTGCAAAAGAATCCAATTTAGTTAGTAGTTATGGATGATGTTGGTTTGTGTCGGCAATATACCTACCATATCTGTTTAATCCTTTTTATTTTATTTTATTGAATCAAATTTCAACCAATCAACAACTCATTCATCATTACTTCATCAATAGTCATTTCATCTGAGATTCAAACACTGCCTCTTGAACATGGATGGTCTGATCAAGGGGTTGATCGACGTAGCTCTCGGCGGCAACGACAACAACAATAATGATAATGATCGTCCCGAATCACGCGATGAACGTTCCCGATCCTCTTGGGCTGAGGTTGTTTCCGGTGATCAGGAGGAGGATTCCGATCACCATCCTCAAGTAAGTTCGCATTTCCATAAAATTAATGGATCCAATTATGTGATTATCTTGAATTCATGTCTCTTTACTGCAGAGGCAGGATCAGGAGGGTTCTAGAAACAGACCTCACAACAACTACAAGGTTCTTTTTTAACGAAATCAATTTTACATACATAAGTTGTTTATATCTATTATCTTTCTCAATTAAATCCAATCAAAACAAATAATCTTGATTTACTTAATATTATTACAGAACGAGGAAGTAGACAATAGTAACCGTCACAGTCCTCGGCCTCATAAGGTGAATTCTTGTCTATTTTTATAAATAAATAAATGTATGTAACTATGTTTACTGTCCTACACTTTTATCTTCAGGAACAATATCGTCCTCAGCAGCAGGAGTATGAATCTGAAACGTTCAACACTTCCAACAGACCCAACAAGGTTCTTACTTTTAACTTAGCATATAACTTTTGCAATTTTTACACCTTTAAATTACTCTGTTACCGCTGCATTTTAGGTTAGCTTTAATTTTTTTAGGCTTAAATATTCGTTTGAAATTTCATCCCCGAGCTTACTAATCCTCCCATTTTGCCCCTGCAATTATTAATCATTTGAAAAATGGTCCTAATTACATCTGATTAGTAATTTCATGGACGAAAATTCAAATGACCTATATTTGCAGGGACAAAAGATTTATTTAAGCCAACCACCTCGCTCAATCATCACTTGCCACATGGGCACCACGTCGCTAATGACAGTCCACCTCAGCAAAAAAACTTAATTAGGACCAAAAGTCAAATGATTAATATTTGCAAGG
>Ga0099826_10002131_pt1 | contig 12562 bp, 6 predicted proteins | sample Mtrugardesep15_FD_76830 | JGI IMG/M metagenome (GOLD analysis project Ga0099826, IMG submission 76830) | Root nodule microbial communities of legume samples collected from California, USA - M. trunc garden sep15 | ecosystem: Host-associated > Plants > Roots > Nodule | place: USA: California...
CAAAAGTTATTATGCATAAGTCATTTCCTTATGCACCCTGCATAAACACTTCACAACCATCAGATTTCCTTCACACTCTCACAATCTGATCGCACACACGCCTCTGAAGCCTTGCTCGCTCGCTCCGACCTGATTCTCACCCCTTGTTCGCCGCTCTGACGTGATTTATTCGGCCAGCTTCACGACGACGTGATTGCGACGTGATTTCACCGGCGAGGTTGCACGGATTTCCTTTCCTCCTCCAAAACTGCTGGAAACCATTAAGTACATCTAATGGTTTGGGAGTACAACTCACAGAAACCATTTCTTTCCTCCTCCTCCAATTGTGTCAATCCAAAACTGAATGATGGCAATGGCTCTTGGTCCTTAGTTTTTTGCACCTGCTGGAAACCATTAAGTACATCTAATGGTTTTGGAGTACAACTCACAGAAACCATTTCTTTCCTCCTCCTCCAATTGTGTCAGTCCAAAACTGAATGATGGCAATGACTCTCGGTCCTTAGTTTTTTTCATCTGTTGGAAACCATTAAGTACATCTAATGGTTTTGGAGTACAACTCACAGAAACCATTTCCACAACAAAATGGTTTTGGCATAATTGTATACAAAACATACTATAATAAGGACATTTGTGACTGTCATTGAACCAAATCAACACTCTGAAATCATCATTGAACTAAAATGATGATTTTCGCGGTTGTAGTGTTGTTTCGTTTTGTTTCATTTGGGGGTGTAGGAAGCAATTATGTTGGGCTACCGGTTAATGAGCTGGAATTTATGCAGGGTGCATAAAGATTTTCTTATGCATGATAACCGCACCCTTGGTATGTAGGGGGAATATTTAGTCACTTTTTTTTTTCAACTTAATTATGGGCTATCATTTACTCTTCATTGAGACTAGAAATGTTCTAATATAAGGGAGGTGGTGTCAAACTTTCTTCATGATGGCTGTGTTGTTAGACGAAATTACAGTGCAAATAAATTTTGGCATTACATGATAATGATTTCGAATTGCTCCTATAAAGATTATGATATCGAACTATATTTGTCAATTAAAGCATCTTCAAATCTCTTAATCCTATAAGAGATACTCCTACTTGCCAGCTTGCTACTTGTATCACAAGTTTTAGATTATTATTGGATTTGGATATAAATATTTTCTATCTGTAGTCTGATCCTAAAATTCTTTGATTGGACTTTTTTTTTGGATAAAATTCCTTGATTGAATTGAGTTTATATACAAGTCAACAGCTCAAACATCTTACGCAATACAATTTTCAATGACTTTTTCCAGCATGAGATCAGTAATTGATCGGTACAACAAATCAAAAGAAGAACATAATCAACTTGGAAGTTCAGCCTCTGAAATTAAGGTATTTATAAGTGTATTATATATACTACCAATATTTGTAAGTGAATTGATCATATAATTGCAGATAATGTCTAATATGGACCAAGTATAAAGGTGAACCCTCTATTTTTAATAAATTCTAATAAAATATCATGTTTGTTCTCAATTTTTTATTATTATAAAATTCAATTTTTACTTTAACCGGTAAATGTCCATCATTAGACCACTTTCTAGACGATCATATTACACTCACCCTATAATACTTTAAACATATGTCACGTCTTATTGGGGTGCGAATAAAGGAGGTGGCTCGAGTATATAGGATTTATAACACTTGCATTCTCTTATTTTATTTAGTTCTTATGTTCTTTTCCTGATTATTGAGTATTCAAAGACTCTTTTCAAGTTAAAGTAAAAACATTATAATTTTCTTTTCGTTAGATGGTAGTAAATTTGGACGCATCTTCTCAAAAAAGGCTATAATGTATAAGATTATCTTCTTCTAGGAAAGATTATCTAATAATCTATGAACACCTTATATGAAACTGTGGTCTATAGTAACTACAGCATATGATACAACAAAAGCTGCAGGAACTTAAATTCATGTTTGGAATCACAATAAGTTTGACAAAATCACAGCAAGATTGTAATTTTGTTGAAGCTCGATGATTTCAAACATGTACTTAGTAGGACTTTGCAGCTTGTGGTTGGTACGGTCATATACAGTTAAAAGATCTTTGTTAGGCCTAAACACAAACCATGATGTCGGTTAAACACTCCCAGGAAAAAATTTGGGTGGGCTAATTTAGCTTCTTAAAAAAAAAAAAAAACCACTCCTAGGAGAAATAAATATTACTCATAGAGTATAATTAAATGAAATATGTTTGAAGACTTTCATATAACACATATTCAATTTTTACTACGATAGAAGTATTCACCCAAAAAACCATGAGAGTTATGTTCAATGTTTATTATGATAGAAGTATTCATATTTGATGATTAATTAACCTATAACATCTGATCAGAATGTATCTACCTGACTACCTCTAATATCTAACCAGAATGTATGTTGTTTAATTCATTTTCCAGTTTTGGCAAAGGGAGGCAGCAATGTTAAGGCAACAATTGCATAATTTACAAGAAAGTCACCGGTACACCCTTCAACATATTTTATTTTAATCAAAACAACAAAAAAGAGTGTAGAGACATCACTATAGATAGAGCAAAAGGACTATAACTATGTTGGCACCTCAAAACTTCGCATGTGTTTGTTTTAAAAATGAGTAGAAAACCATATTAGAAAAACATTTAGAGTAGTTTTTACTTTAGACTCGAGCATATTCCGGTTGGTACATACATTGGTCAGTCGCAGATTTCGTCTAGCTGTAAATTAAATCTGTACTATGAACCTACAGATGCCATAATTAAACCAGTTTCTTGGCTACAATTAACACTTTCCCAGGCACTACTATAAATATAATAGCAATTGAAGAGATGAATAATAATATCCTGAATAACGGTAAAAACAGATTCTGGGTATATAAAATCGTACTCAGCTGCAACATCGATGGTTTACAATCAATACTGTAATTCTGTTATGAAATAAATAAAAGAGAAAACACCCTACTTTTTTACAACAGAAAGCACCCTACTTCGGTCAAAAACATAAAACACCATACTAGAAAAGGGGAAAACAGCATATCCGTACATACATCGAGAATATGTGGAAGTTCTGCCCCAAAATGTGTTACCTACGTTAATGAACATACATCATTCCCTTTTGCTACTAAGATGCTGAAAGCATTTGGTTATACTCCACTATTATTACATATTTCAGCTAGTGGCAACATATGCTAAGGTTAACACTCCACTATTCAGCTACTCATTAAGTGAAGTATTGGTCTATTTCAACATGTTTAGTTACTTCATTACATTATGAGCAATGTTCATGCTAGTATATTGCCATAAAACACTTAGGAGGATCTTCATACTCAATCATTCAATCATCCAATATAATTTCATTCCACAATAACTCAAGTCTTATGATATAGCTCAAAATTTTGCCTCTACACCTGACCAGGCAACTGCATTATTTTAACTCATGTCTTTACACTTTGTATTTACACCTCAACCTGTATATTAAGCATTTGTTTACGTCTCCATGGTCAAATTGTGGATTTATAACTCAACCAGCACAATAAGCATTTGGTTACACCTCCATACTCAAATTTTCACCCTTACGTTCTTTTCCAAGTGTGATTCTGAGATGATGATGGATCTGATTCATTCAATAATACAGCATATACTAGATTAAATTTGGTGTACACCAAGTATATTATTTTCCTTATATTAATACTAGAATTACCAATCATGGACTTCATTATTTCCCATCCTATCATTCCGCTAATGGGAAACTAATGGACTTATGCTTGTGCTTGCCATTCTCCTACGAACTTTATGCTAAAATCGAGAACATATTTCCTCAAGATATGAATAGCCATTGAGTACTTCAAACTCCTACGATCGTTAAGGAAATGCTTCTCAACTGTGTCCTCACCAACTTACATAAGTATATATGTTATCCATGTAGGTTTTCTTTAGGGGTCAAGAAACAAGATACAATCTCTTGCTTTGAGGGGAATGAATTTGGTTGATTTATAATGTAAAAAAAAATGTATATATTAATTATAAGTAGGCTAACTATCATACTACTGCTACACACATGGATGGGGCATGAGAGAAAGTATTGTTAACAACTAGAAATAACATGGTTTTAGAGTAAGAACATTAATTTGTATCCGCAAGTGAGAGGATCCCCGTGGAGATTGTCCCATTTAGACCCCTTGGGTGGGAAGATTTTCCCCACAAGCAGAAACGGGGATGGTTATCACAACCCCTGCCCCACAAGGACCCTGTCCCTGAGTAGTTCATTGAAAATAATAGAAATTTGATCTTATTTTTAGTGTTGATGGATCCCCGCAGAGACGGGGACAAGGGTTAAAAACTCTCCAAGGTGGGGAATGAGAATGGGGATGGCAGAGACGGGTCTCCCCACCCCGTTAACATTCCTATTTTGGAATTTTATATATTAGTGGATTAGATCAAGAAATAACTGGCTTCTTTGATTGTTAATTCGTGTTAATGTTTTTGAAAGAGACTACAGTCTACTCGTTAGTTAATTAGATATTGATGTCGGTATATATATTAATCTGTTTTGGTTAATCTAGTTTGGTATCAGGTGCAGTATTTTGGTTTTATCTGGTTGGGTATTTTGGTTTGGTATCTGGTATTTGTAATATGGTTTGGCCAAGCATGTCCTGGTATTAGTATATGATGGGAAGGTCTAGATCATTTGGTATCTCAATGTTTTCGGTTTTATACTACACGACAGCAAGGCCTCGTTTGGTACATTAATTTGCCAACTTACTCAATTTAACATTGATTCAATATAACGGAGTTAAGTAATTTGTATGCAATCAAAAGTAAACACTTTGCCACTCATTTCCTATGCTGTTTTAGATAAACACAAGATAAGGTTGTAAAATTTTTAATTTGAGATTATTGACTCTTGATAAATTTAACATATCTTGGAGCTGGTTTAAGCATGATCTTTATGCTAATTGATGTCTCCAAAAGTAAAACCTTTGTTTTGGAAAATAGAAAAACTGTGAGTTTGTTTAACATATGTTTGAGGTGGTTTATACAACTACATGAGCAAACCTGTTGGTGCTTCAAAAAATAAAAAAGTAAACATGTTAGTTTACCACCTTGGTTTAAAGAAAATCTGAAGAGAAAGCGTTGTTTTTGTAAGCCTCCAAATCCAAACACAAGTACACTTTGTTATTTCCTCTAGCAGTAACTCCAAGGGAAATCCTATATTATGCAGTTATTTATCTCTAGAGCGACGTTTTTTACATCAAACTACTGTAAATTCTAATAGGTTTGTTAGTTCAGGGAGTTAGAGTGAGTGCTTTAGTTAGCATTAGTTAGAGAGGTAGGTTATGTAATAGCAAGGGTGAGAGGGAGAGCTAAGGAAAACTTGAAAACTCAATTCTAAGACATAATCTATATGATGCATGAGTAGATTTAAGCAAGAAAAAATAGGAGAATACTCAATATGATATTGTCTTAAAGGAAAATTTGAGAAGCAAGGTACTCACAACTAGAATGATTAATGACACGAATGTAGTAACTTATAAGTGAGGCGACTTTCAGCTCATATTGAGGAGGTAATGCAACTTTCCCTGTTTTCAAAAAGACATAACAAGCAAGAATTGAAGACATAACAAAAATCAATAGTCGTAATGAGAACAAAGAAAGGTTACTGCATAATTAATTGCTAGACCTGTCAAAAAAAACATCAGATTATTGCAAAATTAGGGAGCATGGAACAAAGTATTTAGGCGTAGAAAGAGATGGGATACAATAGCATTAAAACCTTCAACTGTGGAAATATAAGACCAGCTTCCCGTAGAAAAGTACTAAAATGAAATAGAGAGAGGTTACTGCAATATTTAATTGGTAGGTCTGTCAAAGAACATTAGACTATTGGAAAGCTGAAATTGATTCTTACTTAGGATTCACGAGTCATTCTCTAAAATATAGTGAATTGTTGCATAAACCTCTACTTGTTTTACCCTTCTAAAACTGTTGGAGATTGAGAAGTCATACATAGATGAGAGCAAGGAAAAGTTATGTTGTTTATAAGTGGTGGAGAGTTTGAGTCCATTGACTTGAACCAAATTGGATGCTCTCCTTTCATTTATCTCTCCATTTCTCTCCTAACTCTCGATCTCTCTCTTAATCTTACTCTCACTCTCTCATTATAAAATCATTTTATAATGAAGAGAGAGTGGGATTAAGAGAGATAGATCGCTAGGAAAGAGATGGAGAGAAAAATAAAATAAGAGGATTCAAATCTGGCTCGAACTTTTCGACCATGTGCCTCCACATTTAAGAACACAAACTAACTCACTACTATGTCACACTCTAATTGGAAATGTGCAACTATCCACTGGTTTCAAAACCAGTTTCACCGACTAACTCAAAAAGAAGAAAAAGAAAAGAGTACGTATTAATTTGAACTTTTAGACAATAGACCTCAACACTTAGAAACACAAATTTATCAAACTACTATGTTACACTCCAATTGTTCAATAATACAAATGGAACTTTGTAAATCAATTTGGAATTGTTTTTTATTGTATAGAGACTGATAATATTGTGTCAAGGTCCTCAATCAACACAGTTGCCGCTTATAGAAGTCTACTAGGAAGAATGCCCCTAGAAATATGTCCAATGGAAACATGGGACAGATATTTAGGGTAATGGCCAAAAATTCGAATGCAACTATCGCTCAAAAGTAGTTAGTGTCGCAACTAGTACTAATTCACTTCATTATTGTGATTTGCTACTTTGATTTATTATATTTATTATTGAACTGAAATGTTGAATTATCACTGTGTTAATGGTATTATATTCTTTTTTTTTCTTTTTTTTAAGGAAATGGTACTATATAGTATATTCTATTTGGAAACCGTAAATTTTTCCGATAATATTTTTTATATTTGATAAACTCGAGTTTGAAAGCTGAGTCTACAAAAGCTCCACCAGTTCAAGTATCCTTGTTTAACGTGAGTATCTTAATGAAATCTTAATAGGATGCGATATGGCCAAAAATGTACTTATATAGGGTATGAATGACCTCTTATTTTACAGCCAAGTTTTATATGCCCGAATTATAAGATGTTAATCTGGCTACCATGCATCATACGGGTGAAGATAACAATTAGTTGGAAACAAAGAAAATAATATGATTTAAATGCGCTGACTATCAGTTTGCAACTTTGTTCTCGTTGAAACTGTTATAATATTACAACAGAAACAAAGTGTATTTTGGGAGATAAAATGTGTTTAGGTTATGTTATGAGTGCATTAAGTAGAGGTGCTAATCAAAGGAGTAACTATAAAGCTATTGAGCATGTATAACTACAATCATGACTACAATTGACCAATATTCTAATTGCCTTTAGCCTTTAAGGAGGAGTCCTCATCGTTCAAACTTTTATCAGACCTATATCTAATGTATTAAATATTTAAGGTATTACAACACTCCCATGTTACAAACAAACCCTTCAAGAAAGCAAAATATAAATGTGTGTTCAATAAACAGTTGTTGAAAAAGCAACTGACTCATAAGATAAGCAGACTAAATGAAACCTGCTAGAAAGATAACATAACACAGGTGAAGATGGTTAGAATGATGCACGACCTAGTTGGTTCAGATTTTGTATGGTTATAAAGGAACCATTGGAAAGATCTGCAATAGAACTTTTTGGCCACACAGTAATACAGTGTAGTCAATACTTCTACAAATTCAAATAATTCAATAATGTTCAGAGTCAGACAATCATTGAGGTTTACTCCATTGCTTAAGAGTTAAGAAGGAAAATCTCAAGGAGTAAGATTTTAGTTCCAAAGAATACTGATAATGCTTTAGGAATGTTTTAGATGTATCTTACCTCTCCGAGTAACAACCCTGAAAAGACAATGGAAGTGCACGTAAGTTTTTCATTACAAATACTTAAAACTGAGAAGAAAAAAAAGAAAAAAAACTTTCAAATTTTTGCTAATAATAATACAGCTAAAAATATTTTTGAATCATACATTCATTGCCTACACTTGATAATGAACTATCATTTAAGGTTCCCATCCAAACATTTCATTATTAGCATGATTTTACAGGCAAATAATGGGCGAAGAGTTATCAGGTTTGACAGTCAAAGAATTACAGGGTTTGGAGAACCAATTGGAAATCAGCCTTCGTGGTGTTCGTATGAAAAAGGTTTGCATTCTCTATCAAAAATACAGTTATCAAGTTTGCATCTAAAGATACCATAGTTGACATACAATTGACTTATGCAGGAGCAACTTTTTATGGATGAAATACAAGAACTAAATCGAAAGGTCAGTCCTCAAATGGAGAAATTAAGAAACTTAGCAATTCGTTAAATAAAATATGCTTTTATATTCTGCAGGGAGACATCATACACCAAGAAAATGTCGAACTGTATCGTAAGGTAAACCTAAATTGTCAAGAAAATATGAAATTGAAAAAGAAGGTATTGGTTTGTATGGCTATAGAAACTAAAATAATCTCAAACTAAATTATCAAATTTTTTAATGCGGCAACCTTGCTATATTCTGAACTCCAAAAGAGATTTTCACTAACTCAGGTCTATGGAACAAAAGATAAGAATGGAACAAACAGCGTTTTGAGTCTCACAAATGGTGTAGGCATAGGAGACGATCCAAATGTACCTGTGAATCTCCAGCTCAGCCAGCCACAGCAACAACACTACAAGGCCCCTTCAGGAACTACAAAACTAGGGTATGATTTTGATCATTTAGCTAGTATACCATTAATCATGATCAAAAACTATTGACATCAGAATGTTTTGATTGCTTCAGCAGGCTACAATTGCATTGATGCATTCCTTGGAAATCAGTGTGTCTCACCTGCAAACAAGAAAAATGGACTCTGATTTTAATTTCATATATGAATGTGGCATATAGGCCACAAACCATTTACTTCGAAATATTTTTAATTTGAAAGTATGAACAAAAAAAAAAACATTAGCATGTATGTGATAAACAATGAAGCATCTTGTGTGTAGCTGAGACTCTACAAAGAAATTCTCCAAATTAAACGGATGTGTTACCATTTTACTCGTTGTGTAAATTATTATTGGCCTTCAATTGGGTGAAAACTGCAAGATTAAAGCATCTACAGCGTTGGTAATAACATATTGAACAGAATCAACGCATAGGGGATATAAAGATTCCATCCAGCAAAATGAATTTAAACACCAATCTATGACAAGTAATGAGCTTTAACATAAATTTACATACACAAAAAATTGTGACCTAACTTTCGCTTAATATTAGAAAATTAATGCTTAACGTTGTCCACCATTTTGGACTTTTCAACTTAATACTATCATTTACAATTAAAAAGGGCAATCAAAATGAAAATAAAAGCCCAGAGCACACCAACAGTTAAAAATAGAATAGTGATACAGTACATAATCTGTGATGCTAAATACACCAAGGTTTTATGAGAATGAAACCGGGGACATATCAATATTAAAAGGAAACAAAACTATATGCAACTCAATATATTGAACCAAAACTGTCATTATATCTACAGCCAAATAAATGAGCATTACTATGGTAGATTAATTTAAATAAGATGAAAGAATATTAGCAAGCAGTATTTGTAATCGTAAGCAAAGCAAAGTTATGCGCCTTCTATGATGAAAACAAGGCCTCCACAGCCACAACATGAAACTATTAATGTAAAGTACAGCCATACTAGTTTCCCTCAGTTTGCAAGATGTTCAATCTAAGAGAAGCAATCATTGCTATCTCAATTCTATTCCTAATGTTATGTTTGATGTAAAACCATTGATTAGTCTTCACCAAACAACTAAAGAATCTGTTAGACCTTTCATACGAAATGTCTGTTTTGGACCGGTTCTATCCGACTCAGAGCTGGTACTTGACCTGGTAATAAGAGCCTAAATTCCCTGAGTATAAAATTAAATCCTTGCTTCCCCGTTCTTCTAGATTAAAATTGAATTTCAGAACAAGGTAGATGAGCCCGTTCATTCTACAAGCTTCGATTCAAGAAAAGAGCTCTTGCCTCTTGCATTATGCAAACTATTCTAAATTGTCCTACATTATCTGACTGGTAATAGGTTCTGTTTGAACTCCTAAAAACCTTGCAGGCATAGGAGAAATATTTTACATTGTCGTACATCATGTGCAATTTCAAGATATGTATATAGGGTTTAATAAAATTAAAATGCACTCTCAGCCGCGCAAATAAGTTGTGTGTAAATTGTACATTGGATAAGCTGAAATTAACAGTCCTAGAGAATAGAGATTCAAAGTATGTGCATATTTTTTCAAATGGACATGTCAAGGCATTTATAAAAACTTGTACAATTGAAAGCTCAACTTAATCCCTCTCTAACACCAACTTTTACCCACATAAATATAAATGAAAAAACGCCTAAACTTTCTTACAAAAACCAATATGTAAGTTGAGGGATGTCTCCCAGTTATAAACAATTTTTCACGTCATATCACATTCATATCCAATGTGGGACTTTCAGCGTAGAGTGTTCATGCCCAAGATTAGACATCTAGAGTGTGACCTGAGTGGCCCCATAATGGGTGACCTAGTTAATGGATCTAGGATTGGCTCTAATACCATCTTAAAATATGCATTCGACCTGACTCAACCATACTTGCAAGGTGAGATATGCATCCTACTTACAAACACCTTTTCAGGTCATATCACACCAAATGTGAGACCATCAGTTTTCCCCTCATAACTGTAACATTATAATAAAAATAAAATACAAAAATTGACAAGATTAATCTCTATCATTCACTAAACAACATATCAATGGTCAATAAAAGAGGATTGATGGTATATGAGTGGACAACAAGAGAACAATTGAATCTAACTTGAATGAGACAAAAACAATACTAAATAATTGCCTTCCACATACAACGCGACAATACATACCAGAGAGAATCTCTTGAAAGAGGGAAATTCAGACACATGTAAACTATCTAAGGAAACTATAGCAATGATAATAAAGTGAAAGAATATATATAACTAATAATTATAACAACAGTCAACAAAAAAACCACAACAATACCTACAACTCTAACAGACATTCACGAAAGATGGAAAAGATCTCAATCAAATTTCTGACATGCTCAAATTGGCATATATATTTATTTGATGGTTTGTGTGAATAATATAGTTATTACATGAATAATGATGAGTGAGTATCCGAACTCAAAAATCATCTATTCAATCACTTTTTTATCAGAATCTTGGGAAAACTTCTTGTACAGGTAGTGTAGTGAGTCAATTCATGCAATTCCCATGTGCTTATCATTGAGAATGCTTCAGATCAACGAAATCAAGGCAACGTGTATACTCAAGTTGTGGGGTATTCATGATGCAGATGCACACGAGTTCACCTATCAAATAGGCAGCCTACTTTAGGATATAATATCTTTGTTAGTGAGAATCTTGAATCCTAACAAAGTATGAAGCAAAATGTGGTTGTTTGACCCAATACAAAGGTCGAGTTTCCACTTATGGCAACAATCACTCGTGAACTTATAAGATTACTTCATGGTTAAAGTTCGGTAGTGTTGAAGATCATTGTGATAATCAATCTGCCCTACACATTACATCAAGTCTAATTTTTCATGAATGGACCAATCATATAGATGATCATCACTTCCAGAAAATTTCTATTGAATTTGTCCGTTCCAATTAACATCTTGTAGATATTCTTACCGTTTCTTTGGCCTCTTCGAGGACAATTAGTTCATTTGTAACAGGTTTGGTACAAATGATTTGTATCTCTATCTTCAGGGTATGCGTTTGAACATATCTCCTATCCAAGGAAAATATCTACTATAATTAGGAGATGTATATGTTTTAACATATTTGATTTAATTCCTATAGGTATCCTTAATTTCATTTTTTCTCAGATTCCTAAAACTATGACTATAAATCATGTATATATCAAAGTCATTGTTTAATGAAAGCATTATTTGGTTACATATCAAACAAGTTCAAGTGTTTTGTCCAACCAACAATTGCCATTGTTGGGGAATAAGTACATATCAATCGGTGACGACTTGTGTGCAGCTATGAAGCACAGACTCAAACACGGACACGACATGGACATGTCGACACCGATAATAATTTGAGAAAATGACATGATTCAATGTACTCATATGTGTTGGTGTCGTGTCTGTGCGGACACGATACTTACCCAACATCCGGACACACTTGATATGCTTCATATGTGCAGGTGAGGGCATAGTAGTCAATAGCGGCCAATAGCGGCGCTATATCAGCCACGCGGTGCGGTGCGGTGCCGGAGCGCTATGCAACAAGCCATAGCGTTGCGGTGTGAGATAGCGGCGCACCGCTTCGTAGCGGTTTTGCGGTTTAGAACCGCTATTTCATTTTAAGAGAAAATACAAAATTGTCCTTGGTTTAAAAATAAAAAACAAGGGTATTTTTGACATTTTCATCAAACCCTAAAAAGTTCAGGTTTTCTCCTCCTTCTTTCATTCTTACGCAAAACGGCGTTTATATACAAAACGC
>Ga0099826_10002132_pt1 | contig 12561 bp, 9 predicted proteins | sample Mtrugardesep15_FD_76830 | JGI IMG/M metagenome (GOLD analysis project Ga0099826, IMG submission 76830) | Root nodule microbial communities of legume samples collected from California, USA - M. trunc garden sep15 | ecosystem: Host-associated > Plants > Roots > Nodule | place: USA: California...
ACATTATCCAACAATATGTTCACTTTAATATTTGTTAGACGAAATGATTTAGTTGATCCTTTAAATATCAATGGTAGTTTTTATTAACATGACAATTATCAAACAAAATAACATGACGAATCAATATAAAATAATTTTTTACATTTGGGACAGGTTTGGGTATGAGTTCGGGGTGGGTACCTATATACCTGTTACCCGTCCCATACCCGTGTTTTGAAATCGGGGAAAACCTATATCCATACCCAAACCGAGTCAAAACGGGGAAAACCCGTCAAATTGGGTTTGGTCCAAGCGGGTAACCGCGGATATGGGTTTTGTTGCCATGTCTAGTTGAGGTTGAGACCCAGACTAAGTTTTGGTGCATTAAAAAATAAAAAAGGCTTGAGATTGAGATTCAATTTGTGGTTGAGTTAAATGTTCAGAATCTCTCTAAGACTCAAAATTATTTCATAAACTTGGTTATGGTGAGGATGATGGTTGATGATTTGATGGAGTAAAGATGTTTGACATTTTGGTCCGAGCTATTTTTCTGAGTTGAGTAGTGGTTTAAAAAATCATAAATTGATATTAATTAATGAGTCTTGTTAACGAGTCTCCCGGGACATTCTTTAAACATTTTAAACTAGGAAATTATTCTTTAAAAAAGTTAAATAGTTCAATTTTTAATGCATTAAATACACATATTTTTATAAAAAAGTTACTATTTAAGACCCTTAAAAAGTGTTCCGGAGACATTCGTTAACATTTCCCTTAATTATATTATCACACACGATTGAGCCATTTGTGTATCTTATGGAGTAATCTTCTAAGTGTTTTTTTACCCATATGACTGTAGAAGACTAGAACAACAACGTACAACAGAAATATACCCAAATTATTTTGTAGGTAATGCAATTGTGATTTACTTTATGCAAGACCAGCTTATGATGAGGTCTTGACCATAGAATTGACATGCTCCATTAGTTCTCTTTATTTCAAATTTATGAAATTTTTACAATATTTTACAAGATGAAAATGAGAACCTTTTTTATATATCAAATACCAAGATCAATAGTATCTATCAAGTATATGAAATTTTTTACACAACAATATGCTGATATTGTTTTAGACAAGATTAAAATCTAGTATATAACCTTACTACAAAGACTATATATGGTCTAAATGATTCAATCATACCTCAAAATTCATTTTTTAATACAGGTTTTTTATTAACATCTTTGTCTAAATTAGATGATGGGTGCATGGAAGTCATGATCCCAACTTCATTCATTTTGAACTTCTTAAGAATATTTTTGACATATTTTTCTTAACATATGAAAATACCATCAAAATGTTGTTTGATTTGCATGCTAAGAAAAAACATGAGTTGTTTCATCATGTTCATCTCAAATTCACTTTGCATAACTCTTGGAACTTGTTTATGACATGACTATGTAGATATTTTGGCCGGCCCTAGGCATAGGCCGGGGGTGCTAAGGCCCATGTCGGTAGGAGCCCAAAAAAAAATTATGGTGGGGGGTGCATATAGAAATTTTTGGTTTCTTGCGGGTGTATATCGCAAAGTCCATTGAAAAACCCAAACATTGACCTGTTAATATTATTAGCCCTTTTGACATGATTTGTTATATATACCATTATATATCACAAAGATCTCTATATACCTTATAAAAAAAATTGGTTTTTCTAAATAATGTGCCAAAAAAATTATAATCGAATAAATTGATGATATATTTTTTGGGTCCTTTCTTCCTAATAATGTGACTCACTAATATAAAAAATATTGATGATATTTCTTATCCAAGAAATTGGGATAATTTTATAACAAAACAAATTTTATTTTAGTTGAAAATGGGCCTCAGATAAATTAATTTTAATCTTGTCTTTCAAAGGTTCCAAAAAATTAAATTATATAATTATAGTAATGTCAACTTTCTTGAATAAATTATAAGGATTGCAAAATTGAATTTGATAATGCAAAATCGTGCGAGATACATTCATGATCATGAAACCAATGTGAAACGCAGTTAGGATCATGTGGCCCTATTGTTCTCGGGTGCTAAATTTTTTTTATCATGAAATCGATGTGAGACACATTTAGTAATGTAAATTTTTTTTGTGTTATTATTCTTAGGTGTAAAATTTCAGTCTACTTCGCAGGTGTTATTGTTCTCTACTTCTACGATATTTTATTTTGTATTGGTGTCTATGAAGTATTTGATCTATTTTAAATGTTGCCTAAAAAAATATTTCTTTGGTAGTGATAAGCGAGAGAAAGAAAATTAATGAAGACCTAACAAAATCACAATAATGAGCTAAAAAAATTTAAGGTGTATTATGCAAGGGGCCCTTTTATCATATTATGTTTAAGGTCTATAAAACTCTAGCAACGACCCTGATAAACTTGTACCATCAACATATCAGATTGATTGATTATTATTTTTCTTTTAAAAAGAGTGGTATCAATATGTCTTCTTGCAAAACACTTTTCTTTAAGAAAAAGGCTCAATCTCTCATTCCAAACTCTTGAAACTTTTTTATGACATGACTATGTAGACATTTTGTGAGTTTGAAAACATGATTTGATTTTTCTTTGTTGATAAATTCAAGTGGTTGATGAACATAGACTTCTTCATTCATAAAACCATTTAAAAAGTCACTTTTAACATCCATTTCGCACTTATGAGTTGTAAATGTAAGTAAGATTATGATAGATACAAACCTTACTATTGGTGTAAAAGTCTCATCATAACCAATATCTTTTAACCTTTCTTATCACCTTATCTTTTATAACAACCTTGTTTCTGAACACTCATCTTGTTCCAATAATATTTTTTATTGAGACTTAAAGACAAGGTTCCAAACTTGATTTTTTTTCAAATTCTTCGTGGTTTAAAGAATTTTGGGATTGTTTTCTACTCATATTTCTTCATGGTTTAAAGATACCTAGAGTCAAAATTTTGGAATTGTTTTCTACTCATATTTCTTACATGCTCTTAACCTTATTGATAATGCCGATATTTATTTTCATTGTTATGCAGTTGAGATCCTATCTATCCGAGATTTTTGAAAGCTTGATTGGACCGTGCAATTAATTCACAGTTCACACCTCAAGCGAAGATAATCAAGATGTTGACCTGCTTGCTAAGTTGGGATCTTATGATGACGATAAGTTCTACCTTTGAGATGAACCTCCTCTTGATCTCCCTTCCATGGTTGAGGTTGATGCTTCGAGGAATAGTTAATTAAGAGAGTAGCTTTTCTTGGTTTTCTTTCTTTTCTTCCATCTTTGTACCCAAAAATTATCTAACTTCCAAACTCTTACAATGAGTTTTATATTTAAGTCCCGCGGATGACTGAGTTTTATGTTCGGAAGTGGCGTTACACCATCAATAAAATTATTTGGATAAAACATTTGTTATGGTTTATAAGTTGACTTTGTTCTTGTCAGTAACAACCGCAAGCGTTGAACATTTTTTTTCAACTATGAAAATTGTTGTGAAGAATAACTATGTAATAAAATGGGTGATCGATGACTAAACGACCGTCTCTTAACTTATATAGAAAGAAATGTTCTTTTAACAATTAGCAATGATGTCATGTAATCATTTTTAACCAATGGATAGAAAACAATTTTCATTATAATGTATTATATCAAACAATATTATTTCCTATTTTTAATATAGTTTGCATTATTTTTTCTTTAAAATTTTAACCCCACAGATCTCTGCCCTTGAAACTGATATAGTCTTTATTTATTTTTTTAAGGAAAAGAAAACGTGATTGTTATATTCTGGACTCTTTAATTTATGTTTTTTTCGTCTCAATCATTTATGATTGTTAGGCCCAAGGTTTGTTGGGTCAGCGCACTATATGCTCATCATAGCTGGATCATACCTTTATTAAAGTTATTTATCGAGTGAAGAAATTTTTGTTTTTTAATTAGCAATATATGTATATATGTACAATATGGTTATGGAGCGCCAGATAGGAGCAAGTATTTACATATTTTATATGTTGGTCTCCTTTCTAAATTAATAAAATCCTTGTTAAGATGTCATGTGTGATTTGTTGAGTTAACAAAAAGGTATAGAATATTTATGGTATACAATACACTATACTCAAATTGCTATGTTTCGTACCAACTTTAAAATTAGTACTAATGCATTAATGAATAAAGAAATGGACTAAACAACAATGACTTTGAGTTAAAGACAGAGGGACAAGGTAGAGAGAGATTGAGACAGAAGGTGGGGATTTGTTCATACTATGATTCTCTCTTTATCAAAATTTCACATGGCAATTCGTTACATTTTATTCATCTCCATGTCCCTTCACCTCCTTCTCCACGTTTCTATGTATAATTATTAACCATATTTATTCATCAATGAGTGTGTACATAAATATACCACTTTATCTTACCATCTATGAATGATTCATTCAATGAGCATTTTTTTTTAATATATAGTTGATCATAGAAGAACAAGGGTCATTCACTTCATTTCATTTGATTACTACTTAATTATATGGGAAGTTATAGAGTCTGCGTGTGTTTCCGGCGGAGGTTTAAGTCCGGAGAGGCGGTGGCGCCTCAGGAAGTCAGGGAGATCTTCAACAAGTATGCTGAAGGTGGGGCCCACATGACTCCGGACCAGCTCCGGCGGTTTCTCATGGAGGTTCAGGGTGAGGTTGATGATGAGAAGGATGGACTTGATACACAAAAGGTGGTGGAGGAAGTGTTGCAGAAGCGGCATCATATTACAAAGTTTGCAAGACATAATCTCACGCTTGAAGATTTTCATCATTACCTTTTCTCTACTGAATTCAACCCTCCTATTAGATCTAAGGTAATGTATGTGACTTGTTTTTGTTATGTTGTTTTGATTCAACGGTTTGACTTTTAGTCAAACATCACATGTTTTTGTTCTGTTTCAAGTTTATTTCAAAAAAAAAAAATGTTCTGTTTCAAGTTGTTGGATTAATTGGATCTAGTTGAGGTGGTTTTTAGAGGAAATAAGTGTCTCATATTTGGCATTTTTTAATGTTAGTTTCATGTTCTTCCTTGTCAGCATCTTTTTATCTTGGGCTAAGTTGAATTTATGATGCCATCTGAATTGTGACCCTCTGAAGTTTTACAACAAATATAAATAAATAAAATGTTACTGCTATAATTTAATATGAATGGAAGGTGAAGTTAGTTTTGAAGTTTAGTAGATTTTTTTTTCTTTGATTGGTAATTTTACTAGTGTTGAGTGAAGTTTTTAAGCATAGAAAGCTTCATTTAATGCACATATTTGTTAGTAGTCCAAGTTTACTTAATTTGCAAAAATGAAAATTAACACTTTGATTTTGATCATTTTAACTTGCTAGTAGAAGTGATGTTAATTGTAAACCTCTTCTCTGATACAGGTTCATCAGGATATGACAGCTCCATTGTCCCATTATTTTATATATACTGGCCATAACTCTTATCTCACTGGAAATCAACTCAGCAGTGATTGTAGTGATATCCCCATTATAAAGGCATTGCATAGAGGTGTGAGAGTTGTTGAGCTTGATATTTGGCCTAATTCCACCAAAAATGATGTTATTGTACTACATGGAAGGTAATTTAATTTTTCCTGATCAACACAGCAAAAAATGGTTTAATTTCTATTTCCCTATAGGAATTTTAACAAGAACCAAAAACCAAACTGCACTGCACCGCACCGAGAAAACTGAATTTTGACTGACAGTTCATGAATTGAACTGAACTAGGTAATAAAACACCAGTTCAGTTCTTGAACTGTCCGTCATAATTTGCTTCTTTTCAGTTCGGATCGGTTTAACGGTTCAGTTTTTTGTTTTGTTAACAGTCCTATTGTGCTGGTAATCTTTTCTTGACTTATAATTTTTTGCTGGTAGTTCATGCTAAATAACTAACTTTTGCATATATTCTACTTGTGTTGACCTGTGAATGTAGGACATTGACAACACCCGTCGATTTGATGAAATGTTTGAAATCCATTAAGGAACATGCGTTCTCGGCATCTCCTTATCCAGTCATAATAACTCTTGAAGACCATCTTACCTCAGACCTTCAAGCAAAAGCTGCTCAGGTAATTTCTTACAGGTTTAACTATGCTTTCAATTCCTGTAATTATCTCGAATTTTATTTTAAGTTTCTGTATCCTCTTTGAGGACTAAAGGCATGCAGTTTTATAAATTGTAGAGAAATAAAAGTGGATACAGCGACTAAAAATAAAAAGTGTAAATTTTATAGGGACTAAAAACATGTTTAATCGTCTGTTATATCTGAAACGAGTAAATTTTCATCATTCTGTTTTTGACATTATTAGATGATTACTCAAACATTTGGAGAAATGCTGTTCTGTCCAAATGATGAAAATTTAAACAATATTCCGTCACCTGAAGAATTGAAGTATAGGATCATGATATCAACAAAACCTCCAAAAGAATACTTAAATTCCAAAAGTGTGAGGGAGAATTCTGAACAGTTGCTGAAATCAAAATCAAAGGATTCTGATGAAGATGAATGGGGAAAGGAAGTCGCCGATGTTGTACATACACAAAATGAAGATGATAAGGTGAGATAAGCTAAGAATTTCACTTCATAGAAGCCTCTATTTTCACAAGATAATGTCATATTCATTTTTGCCGTTTTTATATAAGTTATAAACTGTTCGCATAAGCTATCCTGAACAAGTTATAAGATGTTTCCAAAAGCTCTTTCAAACAGTCTTACAAGGAGTTCATGTTAGCAGATAAGTTCAAATAAGCCAATTCAAACAGTCTTTTTATTTTCTTTCTATTTTCTTACAGGGTGACTGTGACTCACATCAACTGAATGAAGATGATGATGAATCAAATGATGATGACTATGAAACAAATCATGAGAGTGAGTATAAGCGTCTAATCGCTATTCATGCTGGAAAACCTAAGGGTAGTTTGAAGGAAGCCTTAAAAGTCGAAGAGGATAAAGTAAGACGCCTTAGTTTAAGTGAACAAGCTCTTGAAAAGGCTGCTGAGTCACTTGGAACTGATCTTATTAGGTAGTATCTGATTTCATATATATCAAATATCAGTAATACTATTATTAATTAAATTGGTACCGATAGTATTTTACAACTGTCCTCGAGAGGATCTGGATTCCGTCCCTTGAGATTGCAAAGTCAAACTCCTGCTACTGAGCTGACACCTGATGGACGTATCAAATATTAGTTTACTATTCTACCTTAAGTATACAGATGATCTACTACTTCTGTTCCACTTTTCCTTAAACTCTTCTACATTCTAATCGTAATGCTTTCTATTTTGTATGATAGGTTCACCCAGAAAAACTTTTTGAGGATATATCCGAAGGGTACACGTGTCACCTCGTCGAACTACAAGCCATTGGTTGGCTGGATGCATGGTGCTCAAATGGTTGCATTCAATATGCAAGGATATGGCAGAAATCTTTGGTTGATGCATGGAATGTTTAGATCCAATGGAGGATGTGGTTATGTGAAAAAGCCAGACTTTCTTATGAATGTAGGTCCAAATAATGAGGTATTCAATCCTAAAGAGAAATTGGAAGTGAAGAAGACTCTTAAGGTGAGGATAATATTCAAATGAAACAGTTAGCAAAATATACATTTTACTTACACTGTATAGAATTTAATTTCATTGGATAGGTGAAAATATATGTGGGAGATGGTTGGATTATGGATTTCAAACAAACTCACTTTGACTCATATTCTCCACCAGATTTTTATGCCAGGGTAAGTTTTTTCTATTTATTTATAATTATCCTTTGATTTACAATATAACTGCTTAATTCTTTATGCACTAATTTATATGAAAATAACTTTAAGGAAATTATTTCTATTTAATGAAAGTTGTGAAGATTTAATACTATGATTCTTTCTCGAGTACATTTGTTAAGGTCTATTTACAAGTTATTTGGTCTTGTCTAATGACATACATACTTGTCTAAAGTGAGGTTATCAAATCGAGTTTAAATCATGAATCGGAAAACCTTAGTTTAGGTAATGATTCATTTAAAAGAATCAGGATTCATCACTGTGAGTCGGGATTCATCATAAGGAATCAGGATTCAAAATTAGATACATACTAGAGACTCGTATCAATTAAGTTTTGTCTGACATTGAGATATGACTTGCATGTATCATACGATACTAATAACCGTTTTTGTAAGAGCTTGTGAAAATATCTTATCAAATGTGAAACCTCGCAGGATAACTTACATGAAACGGCTCACAATTTATATGAAAACAGTTTAACCAAGCCCTTTCGATGATTACAGAAATATCTTATTCATAAGTGTTTATATCACATATGATAATCACTTATTCAATATGCATTTAATTAAACCGTTTACCTAAACAAACCCTCGGTACTTCTTGCATGAGTTTACATGTCGATTACTGATGCAGGTAGGCATAGCTGGAGTGCCAGCTGATGTAACAATGAAGAAAACAAAGACAATAGAGGATAACTGGATACCTACTTGGGAAGAAGAGTTCACCTTCCCTTTAACTGTACCTGAACTTGCTTTGCTCAGAGTGGAAGTGCATGAATATGACATGTCTGAGACAGATGATTTTGCAGGACAAACTTGTTTACCAATCACTGAACTAAAACAAGGGATCCGCGCCGTTCCCCTCTACGATCGAAAAGGAGAGAAATACAACTCAGTTAGGCTTCTTATGAAATTTGATTTTATTTAAGATGTTCTTCTCTACTTTGGAGTATATTTATTTGATATTCTGATGAAGAATGTTGCAACTTGTTTTCCATGTCAAACTTTGTTATTTCCTATTTAGGTTTGATTCAAGTGGATTTGGCCTAACCATGTAAGTAAATAATATTAAAAATTATAAATAGTAATAGGATTCAATTTAAATTGAAATGAACTGCACCAAAAAAAATGAATTGTGACTGCCAGTTCATTTTTATCATTAACTGTTTGTTACATTTTGGTGTTTTTAAAAGAAATCTAACGATTTAGTTCGTTACACAAGCAATCCCTTTATTCTTTACAAAGATGAAGTTAACAAAAACAATTTACTTTCAGCTTTTTATACACATTCCTTAGAGCACATAGTAATAGTATAAATTCTCAATAGTATATGCATTACATGATGAATTACACAAATTGTTTTTATAGATTATCTTTAAGAGCCTGTCAAAAATGTTATTTAAAGCGAAAAAAGGCTTCTCGACTGTTTCATGATACATGTGGCATGTATGCCACTCATCCACTAGTTTAGGATTTTCCATATACTATGCACAATTTTGTCAAAGTTTCTCAAAAACTTATTTAAAAAGGATTTCAAGAACTACAAAGTAGGAAGGTAGTGTTATTTTAGTCCATCATTAATTTTCCTTCAAAAACAAATTTAGAAAAAGTAAAATTCTGAAAAAATTAAATGGTTGAATTTTTTTACAACTGAACTGTAGAACTAAAAGTGGGCCCTTACTTGTTAGCAAGACCCATAATTTAAATATGATGTCAAGTTTTTAACAAAGAAAAGTTGTTTACCCAAATTGCACTCCGATTCTGGCTATAATAAAGAACCAACCATATTCGTTAACTTTTCAAACAAAATTTTGGAATAGGGAAATCATTATTAATAACGTGACATTAACATTCATTTTACAAATGTCCATGTAGAATTTGACCTCTATACCTCAGGATTTAACAATCAAACTCTTAGCCTTTTGGTCAACAATATTCATTAACTTATTTTATATCAACATAATTAGAACATAATATACTTAGCATCAATATTTGTAATAGTCTTGTTGAATACAAACATAGTAAAAAAATATATATAAAGAAACAGCTTCATCCTCTCACCCCAAATATGTTGGACCTATTGTTGCTTCGCATCATTTGCCAAACGATAACTCGGTATTGCGTGCAAGTGTTTGAGCTTTAGGTATATTGAGTCCAAATTTCTCTTTCATATTCAAATTGGAAGGGCTAATGTTAGTTGGAAGTTCCCAATTAAAGCAACGCACCAATTGAGCTATAATCAATCTAACAGTAACAAAACCCGATTGAATCTTAGGACAACCTCTATGATCAGAACCAAATGGTATAAACTCAAATTCTTGTCCATAATAATTCATTTTCTTTTCGGTAAATCTTTCTGGATAAAATTATTCAACATTCTCTGACCAAACATTAGGATCTCTCCCTATTGCCCATCCATTTACTATAACTCGTGTCTTTTCCTTTATAAAATAACCATCGATTGTTATGCTCTCTCTACATTCACGAGGGAGTAATAAGGGTCCAACAAGGTAAAGTTGTAAGGTCTCGTCAACCACCATATCTAAGTAATTAAACTTCATCAAATCTTTTTCTGCAACCATTCTTTTATTTCCTACTTCGTTTTGTCTCATCTTGAAGTTTTTTCATCACTCTTGGATGTCTTAAAAGTTCGGCTAAAGTCCACTCAATCGTGGAAGCAGATGTTTCAATTCCTGCCACAATTGCCTTGATGTTAATTCAATCAATAACATGATTTTGTTCATTTTCCGCATCTATGGTTTGGTGCATAATTGAGAGAAGTATGTCTATGAAGTCTTCATGACGAGTTTTGTTTGCATTAGTACTTTCTTCATGCTCGGTTATTAGCACCTCTAGCACCTCATCAAGTTTTTTACTGGTTTTCTTGCATGCTCGTATTATTCCCTAACAAAGGGATAAATTAATAGTGTCAATCACTTTTAGGATATTTTCACAAAACTTAATCAAATCAGGATAGATGGAATTCACACAAGAAAAATTAATAATGAAATAGGGCAATCCCGTTTTGCCAAACTCGACTAATAGGATTTTTTTTTAGGTGTAAACAAATGTCTTCATGCATTGTATCATTTGTTGACTCTTGAAAATGAGGTGATGTGATGCAGTTGCGCGTGACCAATGTCATCATTGCGCGATAAAGTGGAAACTTGACCTTCTTATCATTATTGCCTCAACCTTATGCGTGTCGTGGGTGCATGGTTCACACCTGGGGCCCCATAAGTGCTATTGTTCATGAGTAATCGTTTGTTTCTTCGTCTTTTGGGTGCTTTCTTCCATATAACTTGTCTTAGGAATTGGAACAAAATTTCCCCCTCTTGTAATGTCTTCGGATGCCTCTTGAACCTCCATTCATTGTCTTCCTAAATCATCACAAGATGCTTTGCTTTGCTTTTAGCTTGGATAAAATAAATAAATAAAAATGGCTGACAAATATACTAAAAATAACGTAAGATGACATGTCATCACCCATGATATGATTCGATGTGAGATTGAACTTGTCAGTTTCTTCAGAATTCACGATGCGACTTTACAGCCTGCGACACGAGATAATGTGAGGCTAATTATTTGCATTAACTCTTGTCTTTTATACTTTCAGGCATATTTTCCTCTCCTTGCATTTCATGACTTTTTATTATGAATTTTCAACTAATTACTTCAATTTTAGAAATCGTGGTTGTGCATAACACAACTCCACAAAACCGGTTTGTAAGGTGATGATTACCCCCACTTATAAACTCTATATTTTGAGGTTGGGAGATTTCAAATTTAGTAGCCTATTTCCTTAGTTTAAACCCGAAAATTGCAGTTAGCAATCCTAAAATTGTAGACCCAATCCTTTTTCATTGGTTGCGAAGAGAAGTTGTGATGAGAGAAATAGATGAGACAAAGTTAGGGAAGAGAGAAATAAGTTAGAAATAAAGTAGATTTGTTGTATTGTTTAGTAGAAAATAAAAAGAGAGAAAATAGAGAAGAAAGAAGTGTTGATTACTTTTAAAATTACTAAAATGCCCCAAATTAAACATCTGTTTTTTCATAACACCAAATTTAAAAATCCTTCGATCAACACATATTTCATTATGTATGTGAATTCATTTAATTAATTTATTGAACTACAAATTAACATAATTTTTTGTTTGATTAGATTAATTAATTAATTTAGTTTTTTGACAAGACTTAAATAATTTAGTTCTTGTAAAATAAATAAATTAATTTAGCTAACTATTCACAAATCCATTTCCATTTCTTGTCTACATGTCTGTCTATCTAATAAAAGAGAAGTGTTATATATCTTGAGGGCCTTCATAACGAATTGAATCATGAAGCATTTATCACCAATACAATTTCACCCTCGCCGGAAAACACGGCAATTGTGGGTGTGAATTCTGGTCAAACTTTCAATTTTATAGAGAAAAAAATCTTTCGCGATCATTTGACGAATTTATTTTTGCTTTATTAATCATTTTTCCTAATAAAATAATGCATGCATACACACAATTCTCCATAATTATTAAATTGAGTAAATTACAATCCCCTCCCCTCAAATATGCTTGAAATACACTCCCCTCCCCTCTTATGTTAAAATATACAATTTCCTCCCTTGAAAAGTAAAATTTACACTCCCCTCCCTTATAAGATGCTTGAATTACAAACCCCTCCCTTGATAATTAAATATGCACTACACTTTAATCTATTTTAACATAAATAAATATTTTTATGATATATATTAATTTTAAACCACC
>Ga0099826_10002133_pt1 | contig 12560 bp, 8 predicted proteins | sample Mtrugardesep15_FD_76830 | JGI IMG/M metagenome (GOLD analysis project Ga0099826, IMG submission 76830) | Root nodule microbial communities of legume samples collected from California, USA - M. trunc garden sep15 | ecosystem: Host-associated > Plants > Roots > Nodule | place: USA: California...
GGGTTCCATTTTCAAAATGTAGGACCCACATTGATTTAAGCCAATTAGAGAGTGAGTATTAAAGAGAGTGTTCAAAAGAGAGTGTTGCTAGCACTACTCTATTCAATATATAGAACTGTTTTGTGTCGTGAGAATATTTTTATTTTTTTAGGCTAAATTGTATTTTTGGTCCCTTAACTATTTAGGTAGTATCGGTTTTGTCCCCTAACTAAAATTTGATTTATTTTGGTCCCTTCACTTCTCTCCGTTACACATTTTGGTCATTTCTGTTAGTTTTAATTCAAAATCGTTAGGTTTTCTTCATCTTCTTCTCCTCTTTTTCATCTTCATATCATCTCCATCAACAAGAATCCCAGAAAAATTCCAGAAGAAAATGAAGAAAACCTAACGCTTTTGAATTAAAACTAACGGAAATGACCAAAATATATAATGGAAAGAAGTTAAGGGACCAAAATAAATCAAATTTTAGTTAAGGGATCAAATCAATACTAATTAAATAGTTAAAGGACCAAAAAGATAATTTAGTTTTTTTTTAAGTGAATTGGAAGAGGAAATTAAGGTTAAATTACATACTACTACTCCTAAAAAGAATTGCATACTACTGATGTATCTTGATTGTGGCCTCAGCTCGATTTAGATGAGTTTAGGTGGACCGTTCTCATAGCAGTATTATTAATTTTTAATTTCATGAAAAAACTCCTTAAAAAAAATTTCATGAAAAAACAGTACATGAAAATTAACATTTGACAACATTAATGACAAGATACACCAATAAATGTATACTACTTGTAGATAGTGAAACATTAACATTGCTTATGAGAAAAATGTTAAAATTGTAGCTCAACTAAAGAAAATAAAAATGACGAAATTGTTAGACCTAACTTTATATCGAGATTCAAACTCCGTTTCTCTATTTATGTATTTGTGTTCTAATGCCTACCGTCATTTCTTCTATTTACCAAAACAAAACTCATCAGTTATTAATTACAAGAATGGTTTTATTTTCTATAAAAATTAGAGATATTTTAAGAAATTTGCAAACTAAAGAGGTTAAACTATATTTGGACCAAAATAATCTGATACAATGGTTAAATTATTTGAAGCATACAGAATGAGTAGATTTTTCACGTGGCTTGATTAGCTACCAATTGCAGGAAGGCATAAATTAATGCCTGTTTGTAAGGTTACTTTTATCAATAAGTTTTTTTAAGAACTTTCAGTCAAAGAAAAAAACGTGTTCCAGCAAGACTACATGCCAAACGAAGTAATCCAAATAACCCTTTTTATGGCATACTTGTCTTACTTGAGCACCCCATTTTCTACATAAAATAAAGTAATTGGAACACAACTCTAGATTGTAAAGCACCTATCAATGCAATGTTTGTAGAAAAATATTTTAATTGTGAAGTGAGAGAAGGTATATTTCTCTCATCCATGATCCTCACAAACAAATATAAACAAAAGAGACAACATGGTCTCAATTATTAATAACACTTTTTAATTTGCCTTTTGAAATGCTAATCTAAAGCTCATCTTATTGGACATTGAATTTTATTGTGGTAGTGATACGAATGGAGAGAGGGCTACTCAAGTGTTGAGAAAAACTCTTAGATGAAAAGCAATAGAGAGTAAAGAAAATAGAGAGAATTATGAGAAAAATTGTTACACATATATTCATCAATGAATCAAGTACTTATACACAAAGCTTATTACTTGTAAAGCAAGTTAACTTGCAAAATAACTTTTAACAACTTTAAACTAACTACTACCAAACTAAAGCTCATTTGAATTACATTCATATATCCCTTTAATTTATGTATATTAGTAGGACAATGTAGCACTTTTAGCCTCTCCTTGTTTACTCGATCATTAATATAGTGATTCCTTGTATCAATGTGTTTACGGTAAAATTTGACAATATTTTTTTTAATGGTGTTTCATAGCGTTTAAGGTAAAGTTTCATAGTGTTTAATTTAAGTTTAACAATTAAATTGGAGAAAAAAATGATAATTTATATTTTTTTTCTAGATTACATTGTATTTCAAATGGTTATGGTTCAAGTAAAAAATTATAATTTGTTTCATGTGTTCCTAACCTTCATATTCTTTTCCCATAACTTATAATATATAGAAACAGACTCTAAATTCATTTGTATAACTTATAATATATATTGATTGTTTCATAATTTCAATAATATTGTTCTTCTCATTTCCCTCGAGCAGCTTCCTGTAGTGCAACCGTAAGAGTCTTTTTCGAGTGATTTTATACTTTGGAAGAAAAATATACGCATAATATGATTTTAATGGTCATGGTAAAATTTCACAATATTTTTTTTTTTTGGATAGCTAAAGTTTCGTAGTGTTTACTTTTAAGTTTAACAATTAGATTGGAGAAAAAAGTGATAATTTATCCACTTTTCCTTACCTACATTTTATTTCAAATGGTTCAATTCCTAAAAAAAATAAAAAAATTCAAATGGTTCAAGTAATTTTTGTTTTGTTTCATGTGGTTTCTAAACTTCACCTTCATTTTCCATAGCAAACCATTTATCAAATCAAATTAAACTAATGATGTGGCTTGGGATTTATTCATTTAGAATTGTAAACTCTAAGGTTGAATCATATATATGATTCATTATAAATGATACTTTCACTATTGCATGTTTTTTAGAGGATGCGTGCTAGAAACATTCTAGCACTCAGCCAGAGAAGAAAAAAACTTGGGTGAGGCGCTAAATTATGAAGAAAAAAAATTATAATGTAGATGTTAATTAGAACTGTTTTTAGTTGATAGACAATATAAGGGAGGTTTGAAACTCTCCCACAAATTAGAAGGTATATAAACTTCTACTAACCAGTCAAGTATATGTATGGCAAAAATCATGTATGTCACTTGTGAAATTGCCAAAATCTAAAACCGTTTAAAAATTGTTTAAAATCTCGCAAAATGGATCTATGATTTTTTTTTTCCTTTTAGGTGGACCACTACACCACTTTACGGGGATTTAGATGTGCCGAAAACAAAAAATTGTTGATACAAAATCCTCTTTTAATGTTTTAAGGATTTTAAACTACATCTTGTTATCTGCTAATGAATTTTGTGAGAAATGTTTCATTAAGAAAGCTCTCAAAAACGTTCTTGACTCTCAAAAATGTTCCATCTCATGAAATATATATGTGACATATACATGAAATCATGGTATGCCATCATCATGTCACTTCTCTACAGCTGGAACACGCTCCATGCCTCTCTACAGCTTGCAAACACTCGTGAACTCTCTCTTTGTGCAAGCTGGAAGCTCAAGAACGTTCTGCAAGAGTAAATTCTCATGCTTTCTCTCCAAGCATCAACTTGGAGCGCATATCTCATTCAAATTAAAGCACAACAACTTGTTTTGTTTTATGAAGTGGGCATCAAGTTTCTCAGCTCCTATATATAGAGGAAGACTTTGAAGACTTAAACCAAGAGTTTGCAAAACAAATTAATCATCTCTCAAATGAAATCATTACTCTCTCATAAGCTCTTCACAAAACAAACAAGCTCTTGCTCTCTCGCTATATTTTGGATCATAATCTTGAGTTTGTTTTTATCATAATCTCAAACATGTGTTGAGAAATCGTGATCCAACAAAAAACTCTCCATCAAATTGTATTTTAATTTTCAAAGTCTATTTGTTACAATAGTTTGAGAAAGAATTGTATAAACCCGCTCTGGTAGATGATATAGAGTGTAACGAATTGATATGGTGTGATCAAGAGCATATTGTGATATTCACAAGTTTATGATAGTTCAAGACTTCCAACTCTTTAATTTTAGTTCAAACCTGAAAAATTGAGTAAACATTTACACCTTTGAAGTGTTTTCTCAGGACCTTCAACTACTAAACTCTTAGTTCAATCCAGTTGGGCTACACCCCCTCCCACCTCTCTCTTTTCTTGGATTGACTAATCTGGAGGTGTAATAATCTTGATTTTTTTTTTAGACTATTATAAAAAATTTCAGACTTCTTCTCAATTAGTTAATCCAGAGAGGGTCAAAATTGGCAGAAAAATAAAATAAAATTTTGGGGAGCTTTTGAGAATGTAGGGTGAGAGGGTAGGAGTTAGGAGGATACAATACAAGTTTGTTTCGTGTTAAGTAGCGTTGCCAATGTAACAATGAAATTGACCCTCCAACATTTTTTCCCCAAAAAGATAGTTGTTGAGTAACCATACCAATCACTGTATTAGTAAGAAATTAAAGTGGCAATTTTTTTTTTAATACAATACTAAGAAGCAAAAATAAAGAAAATTTATTTATAAACAACCTATTATGATATACAACATATATCTTCTCAACTCAAAAGAATGCCAAAATTTGTAACTGAATAAGCACTTAGTCTGACAGAATAGAAGAGAGCATTGGCGTTGATGATATGGCTAAGGCAAGTCCCTGGAAGATATTTTTGTGTCCCTCTTCTTCGAAATCATTGCTTCAGCCTTCAATATTGACCGAGAATTATGATTAAATTATGAACAAACAGCATGCAACATATTGAATGCTCAAAATATTTTACTTATGCCAATATTCGTGTCTCAGAAAATGAATTGATATTTGATGTTACATGTCTAAATGTGTTGCAAACTTCCTTGCTAATTGTAAAAAACAGGACACTTCATATAATCAAAACTTCTAATTTTATGATTCCCCGCCTTCATTTTAACATGTGTGAGTAGAGTATATGAAGCCAAAAATGAATATATAAAATTTTAAGATTTGATTTGCATCATTTAACTGCATCGAAGAAAAGGCTTACTTTGGATATGAAATTATTTGGTCCATATAGGTTTTCAGATGCCGCCATCTTGTTCATCCATCTCCTCAAGAATAACATATTTGGCTGCCGAATCTTTTGTATGATGATCTGCCACATTGTCACCTGCATGAAGCTTTTGGTATCTGAAATAACCAAACATTTAAGTGAGCAGTTTAATTAAGTATTATTCAATAAGATATATTTTGAGCCTAGTAAAATGTTTATTCATAAGCTAGAGAGCTTGAAATATGTCTGTTGATGACTTACTTGTACACATTAAACAAACTGACACCAACCATAATAGTGAATAGGCCAAATCCTTTCAACCAAGTAAATGCATCATGAAAGTATAATACCGCAACCTACACACAAAACAGCATGAAACCAGAACATTAAGTTCAATATGATAATAGGCCATCCACTGGACCAATCATAAAAAAAAATGTAGATAATATAAAAGTTAATTGATACCAATATGGTGACGGCCTCCTTAACAACCCCTGCTATTGTGACTGTGACGGCACTAGTTACAGAGACTAAAATATATTCTGTTAGTACCTGCAAGAAGATAAAGATATAAGTGTTTGAAAGACAAATACGATAAGTTGAAAAATACGACCATGAACACAACAAAATAAGGTTAAGACAAGTCAAGTAAGAAGTTAAATATATATACCAGAGGGAAAATAAACTCCTACCATAAAAAAGGCAAGTGTTCCACCAAATAACATCAGCAAGCAACTTCGAGTTATATGCCATGAACTATTAAAGTACTCATTTTCTCGGAATTCTTCCCAAGGATCTAATGCAAGAGAAAGAAGTGCTGTTGCCACAGCCATTACTGGAGCTACATAGCTCATCAAGGTAAGTGGATTTTTCAGACCTGAAGTCATTGGAAAAAGCATATAAATATAAAACAGAATGTACAAAATTATAACTAGAAGTTAAACACAGGCAAAGAAAAGGATCAGGGAAAGATAATGCTATCTACAAAGGTAATCACACAGCGTTCAAACAAACAAAAATAACATTAAAAGCCTTTTCAACCACGTGGGGTTAGTTATATGGACAAAAAGATGCAGTGTCCTATCGTAAATCATGTTTAACACCAGACATTTTAAACCTAAATCCTTCATAATGATTGAACTTATAATTTTCCTTGGTCTTTCTATACCTCTTAATAAATATTGAGTATCCCACATGCGATTTACTGTCCTTATTAGGCCTTCTTCTGGTCTTCTTTGCAAGTGCCTAAATCATCTAAGGCAAAACTCTACAATATTTTTCACATTAGGTGCTACCTCTCAACTTTCTATCTAATGATTTCGTTTTTAATCCTATTTTGTCTCGAGTATCCACGCATAAATTGTTGCATTTGTATTTATGAAATATTGACAATGATTTCTTTTCGGTTCTCTATCGCCCAACATTTAGTTCCATAGAACATCACCAGTCTTATAGTTGTGTGGACAAAATCCATGATTGATAAAGATTAAATAAACTCGTATAACTAATGTTCGATCTAAGGATTGATTGACCAGAGGCAGCGGAAAAAATAAATGAAAAAGAAAATATTGATAATTTAATTAAGTAAAACTGCTCATTGAATATTGAATATATATATATATATATATATATAAAATCTAAATCTAACAATACCAAAGCTTTCAATAAATAAACTGTTACATGTGCAAGGAACTTACCATAGGATTCTTTCTTTTCAATTTGGTGTTCAGTTCACAAATGAAGAGAAAGAAAATTGTTTTCCAACCCAAGAAAATGAAGCAAGAATGTTCAGTTAGCGATAGCAGGAAAAAATAGTAATGAGAATGTCTGTGTGTGTATGTGTAGATAGATATGTATATATAAATATGCAATAATAGGGAGCGTATCCGGTGAGAACTCTTACTTATTGTGAGAAATGAGAACATTTATTTATGTCCCTTAGATATAATAACAGTTAAGATTAAATTTTTATAAAATATATCACATGTTGTCCCCTCCACCAAATTGTTCTCCACTTTTACCTTTTCACATTCACTTCTATGCTTCAGTCTCGAGGTTGTAGCCGGCGTCACCGTTAAACATCGCAACGGAAACAAGTTTATGAATTGATGATGCTGTGCAATAAAATTACACTGTAAGGATAATTTCCCCCTTGTTTCTTATGGATCAACAACTGTGTTTGACAACTTTGAAGGGGTTTGGGATTATAATTTGTTGGCTATTCCAATCATGTTTCTCATTTGTCGGCAATAGATAATTGCATTAATTTTATGGGCAGTATTCAACAAAGCGATTTAATTGTAGGCTAATCAGATTGCATAATGTCCAGTACTATATATCTATATTTAGGAATTAGGACTAGGCTACCTGTGAAGTATGGATGATCCAATAACGCAGATCTGACACGAGGGCACAACATAGTGTGCAGTTTGGCGGTGCTATGCAGCACAAATTCACGATTTGCATTTTTCAGAAGGGGAGGGAGATAGGGTAGATGGATGAGTCAAGAGACGATGTAGGAAGGAGGTAAAAAGAGGAAGAATTGAATGGAGGAGGGAAAGCGTTATATTTCCAAAAAAAAATTTATCTTAGTCGTTTGCTATATCTAATGAACATAAATAACTGTTTTTTTGAAGAAGCTAAACTAGCCCACCCAAATTAGCACTAGAGAGAATCAAACCTGAAACTTCGAGGAGGAGCACACTCCCAAGTCCCAAACCAATACCACTAGGCCAACCCAAGTGGGTTATGAACATAAATAACTGTTCTCATTTCTCACCAGATACGCTCCCAACAATAATATAAGAAAATGAAAAGGCATGTATTCTTGTTGCAATAATACCTGCAAAAGGATCTGAGTCATACACCAGCGAAAACCAGACATCACAGCAGCAAGCATGACAAGTACAAATCCCCAAACTTCAAATTCTGTTTCTTTTGAAACTGCAGCACACCAAAATAAAATTGAAGACATTAGTTCTGAATTATTGTTGAGGTATAATTTCCTAAAGCTTGAACAATGCACTTTTAATATTCTAGAGAGCCATGGGAAAAGAATAACTAACGAAAATTGAGAATCATTTAATGTTCGAGATATTTGTCACGGTTCCAATCATTTATAGAAAAACCAACCATTATAATTGATAGATGAATACCAACAAGAATATGAAGAGCTTATTGCCTGTTCGAAATTCTGGTAACTGTTTAGTTGATTAACTTTCATACTAATTTGTTAGTATAAAACGTATTTCCTAACTTCCGTCTGTATGCTACTTTTTTGGATGTCAACAACAATCTTTCATATACAACAATCAAAAAGATATAGTAACTCACTGGACATGATTCCTGATAGGATATTATGGAGTTGTTTGATCTACGTAGCCAATCCTACCTAGAGCGATATAGCATGCTAAGACGGAAACAACTCATAACAAATAACTTTCTTACTGCTGTAAGGGTGTGCTTGGTGGAGGATCCTAAAAAAGAGGGTTTTGGAGGGATAAGTTTATATTCTGATAGATAGTTGAGATTTTTAAAAAATTGAAAGAACAACATTTGGATGAGCATTATAACATTTCAATCACACTTAATTTATTTTTAGAAACATTTTATAGTTTCCTTCATTTATAAAAGAAAAATAAGTCCCGCACTCTCCTCCAAAATCCTCCACCCAAACATACCCTACACGTGTACCTAACCACTGAGCTTATAGGAAGCCATGTTGGCTTAGATCTTTTGAATTCCTAGGTGCAAATCAATGTACATTGAAATGATAAATAATACTATGGTAACGTGAATGAAGATATGAATACCTGTTAGTAATATGCCGATGGAGATGACTAAAATGATTCCTGATAGTTTAAAACTTGGTACCTCCAACCTTCGAATTCAAGCCAACATTTATAATTAAATGATAGAAAACAGATAAACACAAATACAAACAAATATTCATCGAGAGGATATACAACCAAACATATGATTATTCAAGAACCAAAATCACAAAGCAGCATGAAAAATATATGATGACCAACAATTAGAGACGACAAAAGTATCAATTAAAAATAATGCACTCTTGACAAACTATAAGCCATTCTAACAGCACTTTTAGGCTGCGTGTTATATGAAGATGTAGCTTATAAACAGAAGTCCACAATTTATTGCATTGTAAAGCATCTAATTTCTGATGTAGTCTTGACAAACTATAAGCCATTCTAACAGCACTTTTAGGCTGTGTGTTATATGAAGACGTAGCTTATAAACAGAAGTCCACAATTTATTGCATTGTAAAGCATCTAATTTCTGATGTAGTCTTTTAGGCATCATATATGAGAATTGGGTGTGTACTTTAACATCACAGCAAATTTTTTAGTTTGTTTTAAAGATTTTGTAAGTTAAATGCTAAATGACATAAAAGAACACCTATTGTCTTCTTAGATATGCAAGAATTCAAAACATAAACGTGTTTTCCTTAATGCGTTAATCGCTCCCATAAATTATCCTAGCAATGCAGCTCCTTAAATTTTAGAATGTTTAATACTTGTCTCAAGAAATCACATAATCAGAGTGATTACAAAAACAAAATGAAAGGAAACTCACCGGAAAGCAAAAGCAAACAAGAGGAGAAAGATTGGAGCAGCAGATTTACACTGCAAAATAAAAGGAAAGGTAAATAAGGAGGGGGAGGATAGTTAGTTGTTTCCTTAAAAATGGAGGAAATGTATAATCCGGTTCTGTTGTAACATTACCAAAAAAAAACATTTATTTCATTCTATATAAAACTAAAAGAAATGCCACAAACCATTGTAGCAAATGTGACAGAGATGAAAACTAGAGATGCATTGCTCAAGTTAACATCCATAGCTGTTCCAAGAGCAGTCGGGACAACTGTGAAAGGCAAAGTCCATCTGTGGCATTAGTTGATATAAAAGTTAATGCAATAAGTCATGTATCGTGATAATATATTTGCATAAAAGTGTGCTTCAGGGTAGAAGATCAGCGGCGAGCAAGAGAGAAGAAAGAGATAAAAACCACAGAAAATGGCACAACCAATCAACCTATGTATCGTTAGAACATTTCATATCGCTAAATTTTGAGTGAAAATGGTAATTCAGAACCACATAATCATAAGAGTGAGAGCCTAGTCTATTTGCCTCATTTTCCATATTTGGACCACGTAACATTAGAATCTTAATAACTGAGTGAATTGTTTTGAAAAGTAAACACTAATTCAGAACAGCTATCACCACAGAATTACAAATTATATGCGGAATATTCTGCATCCATAACACTCAACAAGTAACAACAATTAACAAAAAACAATTAGCCAAAATGTATTATGAAGTTACAAGTCAGCCAAGTTAAAACACAGAATACCAAGAATGAAATTTACCTCGCAAAAAATAATCCCTCCAAGACATGACAACATTAGTCTCAAATTTATGAGACCAAAAAAAGGTGATAAATTTCGATAAAACCGCTTGCATTGCAAAGTGGATAGTATTCATTAAAAAGGGAGCTGGAAACTTTCCCATATGATCTCCCAACAGACTTTTATTATACCTGTTTCAAAACATATAACGATAAGACAGCATAAAAAGATTTGCATCACAAACACCACTAAAAAGGGTATAATAATATAAAAGATTTGATTCATATACACTGTCATTGTAAATATTTTTACACTGTCAATAAATCGTAAACGTCAAATTATAAAAAAAAAAACGTTTGACTTCAATCATAACTGCTTCTAAAATCATGCATATGAGTAGCTGTAATTTATTGACAGCGTAATTTTTTTTGCACCGAGAGCGTATCAAAACTAAACTCCAATATAAATGCCAACAAAGACCAACAGTGTAAATGAGGAACTTACAAGGTCAAAAATAAACTGAAGGTGTACCAAACAAATATGAAAAACATTGTCTTCAAGATATTTGCTACAGGAACAGTATTTTCTGAGCTTTTATGCGGTGATCCAACACCACCCCCCGAATCATACGAGTCACCACCAACTGTTCTCCTTTCAGGACTGTCTTCAATATCAAAAGGCACATACTTCTCAGATCCATTACCTCTCCTATAAACAGAATCATCATCCATCGCACTAGCACCATTCATCGGCACACTCCTTTCCTTCCGAAACTTATCAAATGAAAATCTCTCTCTATCTAAAATTCTCTCTTGCAACTCATTCTTTTCAACAAAAGGCAACTCAAAAACCGCGTCTTCTTCTACAATAACATCATCATCGCCTAATTCCTGATCCAAAATCACCCTTCCATCACCACCATCATTATCATCGTCGTCACACCAACGCGAAAACGAAAGCTCTCTCCGAATACCTGATCCTGAACTTCCACTATCAAAATCATCAACAGCAATCCCTTTAAAGCTACAACTCTCTGAATCTAATTCAATGTGTACCATCTCCTACTCTATACATATTCATATCCATGTGACCATGTTCCATCCAACTTGTTTTTTTTTGACAAAATCTTCAGTTGTTTGTCACAAACACCAACAACATAAATTGTTCACTTGGACTAGTGTATCATATATAAGCTGTTTTTCATAAACAAATCAAATTTGCATAAAAATCAATAATAAGTATATTTATGATGACCCTTTTAAACTAAATTAGCTAGCACATGATAAATGTGATGAAAATGAATAAAAATCCAATCTTTTGATCAAATAAAAATGACCCATGTAATGTTTGATCATTATACATGATGAAAATATTGATGAAAAGAGAAAGAAAGGAACTAACCTGACTAGGGTGGATTGATTGGGGAGAAGAGAGATCTGAGCTGAATGGGTCGGATCTGAAGCTTGGTTTGGTTTTGATTGACTTTGAAGAATTGAATTGAATTGAATTAATCTGAAATAACCTTAATCTCAGATTACGACATAAAGTGCGTTTTGTGCATCACCAAACTTTTCTTAATTAATTACTTTTTTTTAATACATTTAGCTAAAAAAGATTTGGTTACACACATTTAGCTAATTAATATCAATAATTTTGTAAACCATTTTTTTTTGTTAATTCTATTTTTATTTTTTTTAAAGTTACATAACATCAAACATTGAGAAAAGTGGATAATCGAAGGTTCATATGAATACTAAATATAATTGAGTTTCAAATCTCATAGATGAGGTCAATATGTGGTCAAACATTTAAAATTGTGATAAATTTATGATTATATGAGTGAAACTTTTGTATGTATATTAAATTTAAGTTTATAAATTAGTAAGGATAATACATATTATATGTAAGGTTTGGGGTTCAAACATGGATCACCACAAAAAAACTTAAGTTTATAAAAATACAAATTCAAGTGTTTTACACAATTATATTTTTGACAATTTTTTTGCATCATTTGATAAATTTTTTATATAAGAAAGTTTAAGTAAGATAGAATATCATAAAAATCAGCAATAGAAAATAGAGTTAAACTTATATATATTGTATCCAAGAACGCTTAAATAAAATGGCATAAGTCTTTTATAGTTTAACTGAGGTTTGAGTTCAAATTCAGCCTTGAGTATGCAACAAAATACGATGTCCGACCAACAAGTATTTTAAACATGAGAGTATAGAGTTTGATTCTTACTTAATAAAAAAAAATCATTAAAAAGCATATGCATGTATTAAACTAAATCATAATTTGACCTAAAAATATAAACTAAATTATAATCTTTTTAATTATATTTATTTGGTACATAACTACTTCTATTAATAAGCACGTAAATACTATTA
>Ga0099826_10002134_pt1 | contig 12559 bp, 9 predicted proteins | sample Mtrugardesep15_FD_76830 | JGI IMG/M metagenome (GOLD analysis project Ga0099826, IMG submission 76830) | Root nodule microbial communities of legume samples collected from California, USA - M. trunc garden sep15 | ecosystem: Host-associated > Plants > Roots > Nodule | place: USA: California...
ATCGGCTTTGATCTTTGTGGTGATTGCTATAACAAACGCTCAAAGCGTCCGGGCCGATTTAATCAGAAGCACACCCTTGACCACACACTCGTGCTTGTACAAAATCGGAGGAGGCTAATTAGCCGCGGACAAGATTCTTCAGATTTAACAGTTATACCGGATGATCCTGATTCCTCCACTGATGAGGAATAAAACCAGAGTCACTCTGACAACACAAAATCCCGTTATCTTACGGTGGTACTCATTTATGGATTTAATGGTTAACTACATGCTAGTGTGAGGACAGGATCCAAAAATCCACATGGTCTATCTGGTTTTCCTGATTTGTGCATATTGATATTTTTTTTTATCTTATTTTATATCGCAGCTGAATCAGTCTCTTCGTTGTAGCAATTTGTGATTATTTTAGTATGAGTTAGATATAGGTTATTGTGTTGACTTAGGCCTTGACAATATAAACATTATCTCTATTGACAAGGCAAGGTACATATTTCCAAGAGTTTTCCTGAATTTACAAAAAATAAGTATGCTATAAAAACATTTTGGCGATGATATTATTCAACTTATGCATGATTGAGAATGAAGTATGCTTGAACTCTTTCTAGCAAAGGCAGTGTATTGCAAAGATAACTTTTTTATTTTTACGATTAAAAAGTGCATCTTATTTTGCCCTAAAAAAAGAGAAGCACAATTTTTGGAAACACTCAATAGCAATCATTTTGTCTATGAAGCTGAGTTGTTTTTAACGAGCACGCTTTCTAGCATATGACAACAGAAAAGGGACCACTCTTTTGTAAAGTAAGATGATCTTGCACGAAGTAACAAGGTATGTTGTCAAATACAAGTGACAAATTATGAAGTCTCACATTGGTTTACAATGGCTTAAGTAAAAGAGAATATACTCATGAATACATGTGTATTGTACCGCTAAAGATTTGGTGTTAGTTCATCTCTCACTTTCGATCCATTGATATCAATTCTTCCCTAATTTTCTCTTTCGAGCTTCACCTTGTCGCCCTCTCCAAAAAGTGGTATCAAAGCTGTGTTTCGTTATGCTATGTAAAAGCACTCGGACTTTGTCTGACCGTTTGTTGGCAATTCCGTAAAACTTGAGAAGCATTTGATTGAGGGAGGAGCATAGCAATGTGGAGATCCACACTTGGTGAGATGATTAGAAAATGAAAAATTTAGGGTTATGAAATTCCATTTTGGTTGACCATTGCTTAACTAAAGATAATACAAGTCTGCTCATTCATATCCTCATTGCCGTAAAGTTATGTTAAATTGCGGTGTCTATTCAATTTTGTAAAAAGTCTATTAATGTCAGTTGAATGAATAAAAATTTCTCTTCTTCAATTTCGTTTTTTCTTTTTAAATAAAGATCCTTCATCAAGCCAGTCTTTAGGGCTTCCACTTCATCCCTAGTTCCAAAAGGATATGCCCTTGCACAATTTGTTAAGATTGGAAAATAATCATAGCCATACACATGAAAATTAAGAATAGTTCATCTATGAAAATTAAGAATAGTTCATCTTAAGCGATCAGACATGAGAGAATCCATTCCTATCATCTTAAACATCATCAACCTCAATGTGCAGTGAGAAGCGCTTCTAGCTACGTTGCCATGGTACAATTTTTTGTGAATGCTAAAATTGAGAGGGAAAATGTTAAAATTGCTAGGCTAGACGTTCTGATTGGGGTTTGAACCCAGACTTCTCCACTTACATGTGTGAGTTTCTAATGACATTATCATTTCGTCTATTAAAACAAATTAAGCCTCATAGCACTTTGTAAATGTTTACCCATATGTATCTGCCTCACACATTAGACCTTGCTAGTGTAAGGGGAAGATCAGCATACTCGCATAGTTATAATTTGTGTATGGTTAATATATTTAAAAAAAACAATAAAAATACTACTCTCTTTGGATTTAAACATAATTAAAAGACACGTGCATATATTTCGTCTAAATATAAATCAAATTATATACAACTTTTGTTTTGTTTATATTTAAGTATGGAGGGAGCATATACATACGAAAGAAAATAAAGAGTAAGGTATAGCTTCATGTAATCATATGATTATATGAAATATCTAGTTAGAAATGCAGCTACAAATGCACATGTCCATTACTTCAGGGATCTTGCCACCATACACATATTGTCATGTATTGTCCATCACTATATATGTCACACATGGCATGGTTCTTAACGACCTTGACTTGGACCCAACACTTTTTTTGTTCCTATCTATATGAAAGGAATGGAATCGATAGTGGAAGATATGATATCAATAATATAACATTATGTGATACAGGATCATGAGTGACCCTACATCGTTAATTCTATGGTGTCCTACATAGCAGGTGTGGTGTGCAATCATAAATCATAATATTATCGAAAGTGGGCAAACCCATCTATATCTAAGTTTTGATTGTTTTTTCTCCTTTTTGACCTTTATGTGTTCTTTCTTTCACGTGTAAAGGGATATTCATTTGAAATGGTTACTCTACTCCGACTTGATTTTTGGTTTCCTACATGTTTTCTTCGTATTTGAATCCTCTCCTTCACATTACAAAGGGAGTGATGGGAGAGAATGGGAAATTGAAGGGTGAAAACGACATACTCCCATCTGTCTCGCAATAGATTACTTATTTAAAAATATGTAATTTTGACTTAACTTACTTTGATCATATTTTTCTACTAATATACAAAGATAAATAATATCATATAAGATGTTGTTATATTCGTCTCGATGAATATTTACAAAATATCAAATTTTCATAATTTTTTATAATATATTATTCAAGATATTTAAGCTCAAAATTATGCATTGACATGCATAATAAAGTCAACTGTATCAAGTATTATAGGACGGATGGACTAATAGATAAGGATATGAATAGGCCAGGTTGGTAGTCTACAAGGGTCTACAACCTAATCTACTATAAGTCAGGACTTTATTTTTATTTTTTTTAATAGAAAAGAGTAGGAACAAAAATATGTTAAGCCGAGCTAAGCTTTATAAAACCTAAATCTCATATGTCAAAAAATTTAAGACCTAAGTCTAATTGCAGCCTATTTAAGGATTCATGTTTTTTATATGTAAGAAGATTTTGTTTGAGGTACGATCACAAAATATACACCTTTCTTAATATGAGATAAAAAATTTAATTTTCCATTTTATAAAAAATTAACATCTTTCATTGGACTCAATTCCAGTTGGTACTTCCACTTGATTTCACAACTATAGACTATTTACTGACTAAGCTTTTCATTTCTTAGTCCAAGACAAAAACACATTTGGTCCAAAATAAATTGATAATATTATGAAAAAACATTTTGAATGTTATTGAAACTTAGAAATTTTAATATTAGTTTTCCTTTCCATTAGGTCCTCATCAATTCTCGTTTCTTTAAATGATAGATATAATAATGAATTTGGATTATGAAAACACAATTGTATATGAGAGTTTAAGACGAAAAAAAGGGTTAGATCTTTTTTGGTGAATTAGAAAATGAGTTAGATTTACTTTAATAAATAAGTTAAACTCAAATTTCACAATTTTATTTTAACTAGTATTTTTTCACTAGGGAAATTTATACTAGATTTCCAAAAAAAAAAAAGATAAAATATTTGACTCAACTAATTTACGCGGACTCTTAAAGGGGTGTGGTTATGGTGCATAAGAAAATCCTTATGCACCCTACATAAATCCAGAAATGGTTTCTGTGAGTTGTACTCCAAAACCATTACATTACTTAATGGTTTCCAGCAGGTGAAAAAAACTAAGGACCTAGAGTCATTGTCATCATTCAGTTTTGGACTGACACAATTGGAGGAGAAGGAAAGAAATAGTTTCTGTGAGTTGTACTCAAAAACCATTAGATGTACTTAATGGTTTCCAGCAGTTTTTGAGGAGGAAAGGAATGTCGCCGGAGAAATTTGTGCAACCTCGCCGGATAAATCATGTCGAAGCGGCGAACAAAGGTGAAAATCAGGTCGGAGTGAGCGAGCAAGGCTTCAGAGGCGTGTGTGCAATCAGATTGTGAGAGTGTGAAGGAAATCTAATGGTAGTGAAGTTTTATGCATGGTGCATAAAGAAATGACTTATGCACCATAACTTTGCCCCTCCTAAAGTATGGCCAGCTATAACTAGGTCCCATGTAAGTATAATTTATTTATTTTAAGATTGATTTTTTTTAAGGAAGATATATATATATATATGTAAAAGGTTCATCTCAACATTATCTTAAACAAAATTTCTATTAAATTGAAACCACTTCTTTTATTTTGATTTTGAAGCCATTTATTCAATCATGTAAGAAATGAATTATTGTATGTTTCCTTTTTTTGGTAGAACTTGTATGTCTCCTTTTAAATATTATTAAATTGTCATGTTGTCAAAATAAATAAGACAAATTTGTACAATAGAAAACTCACCGTTATCAAAGGAGTCCATAAATTCAGCACAAAAGTAATTTACATCTGTTTCTTGGTGACCGGACATTTCCTTTAAGTTTAAATTTTAAAATTCATAAGAAAACTCCAATAAAATTATACATTCACATTGTTGACAAAAATAGCAGTATATATTCAGAAGAGAAAATGATTAAATTTGAAGTAATAGGGGACAGAAAGAGTAACATGACAAATTTGTCAAAACCTGCTTAACAACTTTTGTTCATGCTTTCATAGTTTCATTCCTTTTTCCTATGTAAAGTTACATTTTTGACTTTTCTCCTCACATTTTTCCACTTTTTTGCGCCTCTTCAGCCGTTGAAACTGAAGGGATAAGGAAAAAAATTAAAAAGCATCAAAGAAATGTCATAGTGTGTCATAAAGAGAATCATATCTCTGTTAACATTTCAGCGTTTAAGTCGGTGTAAGTAAGATTGAGTCTGTAAAAGTGTGTGGGAAATGAATCGTATTTTGAAGGTGACGCTGAGTCACCCTTATATAGAGGAAGGAGGCCCTGACGAATCCTGTGAAATGCGGCGCCTTATCAGGAAGCCGTTGGAGGTCATGTGTACGACATCGGATGCACGAGGTGTGCTTTAGTGGCGTGGTGTGCACCAGAGTTATTATGCTCAGTTGCTCACTCAGGTGGCACGTCTTAATCTGATGGGTTCTTTGTCTACGTGTCAGCGTTGGATTAACTTTCTTGTCTATTTAAATTAATAACAAAATTATAGATACAAATGTAATTAATTAATCCACTTAAAACTTTGAAAGAGTTCATATAAAAAAGGATAAAGAAAAAAGTCTAGAGTGTTGTATTTTCATATAAGAAAGTAGCACTAGTCTATGTTTTAATTTTAAACAATATTTTTATTGGTCAGTTATGTAAGACATTTCTCCAACTTAGAAGAGTGATCAAAATCATCAAGAGAAAGAGGGACAGAAAAATATATTTGCAAGAAACTTATTTACCTATTCTAAAATGTTTTTAAAATTCAAATTCTAATCGATGATTAGTTTTCCAAGTCTAGTATATCCATTTTAATTAATTAAATTACGTTTTTTTTTATTAAATTTACCTTTAAACAAATAATTAACATAATGAAGGATAATGAAACCGAAGACTAATTGATTCATGAAGCAACATTATTAGTTTTGAAATTTAAATAGACACACTATACATTCATTTTCCTTTTTTGTTGATCAGACACACTATACACTCTTGTCTCATGTAAAAAATACTATACTACACCGTCACATGATTAAATTTGGTCACGATGAAATGATTATATTAGTTCCTTAACTTATGGTAACACAATTACATTTGATACGTCAATGCGTATGAAATCATATATCTATTGTAGAGGTTATCTGTGTCAACTTATATAGTTCATATTATCTCGAAAGATTAACCACTAACCTTATCTTAGATATTCTCTAGCTTCATAGACAAAATGATTGTTATTGAATTCAAAAAATTGGATAAAATATGAAATAAAATCGTATAACGTATAAAATAAGTATATGAAAAAACATGGTATGTCCCACAAGAGAGGTCCATTACTTTGGACAATTGCAATCTATGCATTAAGCACGACCTGTTCAATGAAAATGGCTAAAGAACTACCACAACAGCAACATCTTCAACTTGGTTACTGTCTCTTTCACCACTTCACTACTACTACCTTAAACTCACTACTATTACTTTACTCTTCTCTTTCCATTTACATTCTCCTGTTCTGTCTCACAACACAAGTTTGTGTGTTTTTTTCTCATTTTCTAATATGGACCGTACTACTGACAAGCATCAGCAGCACCAACAGCAGTTGTCTTTGGCAAAGAATGTCAGGCAAAGATACAATGAATGGTTTGTTTCATGCTTTTTTTCAGTTCCCTTTTTAACTTCTTTGAGTTCAATGTTAAAGGGTTGTTTTAGTTTTTTTTCTTTCTTGTTTGCTTCAAAGAAAACTTGTTACTTGAAGGTTGTGTTTTTGTTTGTGTTACTATGTAGTTTGTACATGTTTTTTGTGTAGCTTTTTTTGTGTTTTAAGTTTTAACCAAGTGTTCGCGCTCAAGTGGTTAATGAATCCTAGTTATGGACAAATCGTCCGATTTGAATCCATACTGAAACTATCTTTGACCAGACTTTACTTAGCTTTCAGCCAATTCTAAATTACTGGTGCTCTTTCTTCTAAAAAACGGAGGTTTAAGAACTGCAGCATTCTAATTACTATCATGTGTATATCTTCTCTCTTTCGGATAAAATTGACCAAGTCAACGTGTGGCCGTTGGTCAATATATGATCTTTGTGAGTTGTGATGTATTAAGCATTCAATATATGATTTTTCATGCATTCTCATATTTATGCTAATTATTTTTATTTTTTTTACTGAATATTGTTGTTGCTAGCTTTTTCTTTGGTTCTCTTATGAAGTTGTTGCTGGAATGGAATGATCAAAGATCTGTTTCTAACTAATATTATTATGTATCTCAATTATGGATCTTCTATGTTATCAATGAATTCTTCTACCTTATGATTTTTGCTTTGGATGGCTTCTGAAATAAAATTTTAAAATTATAAGTTGGTCTTTTGAATAATTTATTTATTTATTCATCAACATTTTTCAGGATTTTTCGCGATGTACCTAGTGATATAACTATAGAAGTGTGTGGAGTAACATTTTCATTACACAAGGTAAGTACTTACTTCAGTTAATTTGAGTGCATTTTGAGTGCATGATTGAAATCGTGGTGAGTTTGACAAAATTACGGTGACACTGTGATTTTGTTGAAGCTCCAAGTATAAGTTTTACCAAAATCATTGTGAAACGTTTTGATTCTATCAATCCAAACATGCACTGAGTCTTCACTTTCCCTCTATGATTGTTCTAACTATTTTTATTTTGGTATGTAGTTCCCTCTCGTTTCTCGAAGTGGTAGAATTCGGAGGTTAGTTGCAGAACATAGAGATTCTGATATCTCAAGAGTTGAGCTTCTTAATCTACCAGGAGGTGCTGAATGCTTTGAGTTGGCTGCAAAATTCTGTTATGGTATTAACTTTGAGATTACATCCTCAAATGTTGCACAGCTATGTTGTGTTTCCGATTACCTCGAAATGACGGATGATTTCTCAAAAGACAATCTCAGTTCGAGGGCCGAAGAATATCTTGATTGCATTGTCTGCAAGAATCTTGAAATGTGTGTTGAAGTCTTGCAACAATGTGAAAGCCTAATTCCTCTAGCTGATGAGCTGAAAATAGTTACTCGTTGCATCGATGCAATAGCTTCGAAAACATGTGCTGAACAAATAGCTTCTAGTTTCTCAAGATTAGAGTATAGCAGCTCAGGTAGGTTACACATGAGCAGACAAGCCAAATGTGATGGTGATTGGTGGATAGAAGATATTTCGGTTTTAAGAGTCGACATGTATCAACGAGTCATAACAGCGATGAAATGTCGTGGAGTTCGGCCAGAAAGTATCGGTGCTTCCCTTGTGAACTACGCAGAGAAAGAATTGACAAAGAAATCAAGTTTGTGGAATCAATCTAACCAGAATAAAATTGATTCAAATTCAACTTTGCATGAAAAGCTTGTGGTTGAGACTATTGTAAGCCTTTTGCCTGTTGAGAAACTTGTTGTTCCGATTAATTTCCTTTTCGGGCTGCTGCGAAGCGCGGTGATGCTTGATTGCGCAATTTCTTCTAGACTTGACTTGGAAAGAAGGATTGGATCACAGTTGGATCTATCCACACTCGATGATATTTTGATTCCATCTTTCAAGCATTCAGGTGATACCTTATTTGATGTCGACACAGTTCATAGACTTTTAGTAAACTTCTGTCAGCAGGAAGATAGTGATGACGATTTAGAAGATGGTTCTCTTTTTGAATCCGATAGCCCTCGTTCGCCCTCGCAAACTTCGTTAGTTAAGGTGTCGAAACTAGTGGACAATTACCTTGCTGAAATTGCTCCTGATGCAAACTTGAAGCTTTCTAAGTTTTTGGTCATTGCAGAAACATTGCCAGCACATGCGCGCACCGTTCATGACGGTTTATATCGAGCCATCGATATTTATTTAAAAGTATGTTTTGTTTTGTCATATTTGCTTCAAGATTTTGTGTACAATATTTTACAATACTATCCAATCGATATTTACTCGTTGCTTTAGACGAACCATACCCATGTTATAAATATGTCTAAGAAATTTTTGCAATTTATATTGATACTTTCTGTAAATGCATTTTCAGGCTCATCAAGGGTTGTCAGATTTGGACAAGAAGAAACTATGCAAATTAATTGATTTTCAAAAGCTTACTCAAGAAGCCGGAGCGCATGCAGCGCAAAACGAGCGCCTTCCTCTGCAATCAATAGTGCAAGTTCTATATTTTGAACAACTAAAGCTAAGAAATTCATTGTCCACAACCGGGGACGATGACATCAAGCCAATGCATGCGTCGTGGCGCATAAGTAGTGGTGCACTAAGTGCGGCAATGTCTCCACGCGATAACTATGCATCATTGAGGCGCGAAAATCGTGAGCTAAAACTCGAGTTGGCCCGACTACGAATGAGACTAAATGATCTAGAGAGGGAACATGTTTGTATGAAGAGGGATATGGCAAAGTCCGGATCGCGTAAATTTATGAGTTCTTTTTCGAAAAAAATTAGTAAACTTAGTCTCTTTGGACAACATAGCTCCTCTAGAGAAACAAGTTCTCCGTCTAGGAATTCTCATAGAACAGATTCAAAGGTGATTGAGAGAACTTGTGCTAGCACTGAATAGGTAAATGTTTAGCTAGCTTCAATTTTTCTCTTGTTTTTATCCTTCAAGTGTACTCACTTGGTAATTGTAAGTTATGCTCATGGTGACATAATCACTTCATTTTTCCTTATCTTTGTTCCTTTAGGAAACCCATGTGTTATATAGGTTCTGACCTCAAGTCTATTTTGGGTCTTATGTAAGCCTTCAAAAGACGCCTCGATGAATAGACGAGTGTCCCTGTTTAAAACTATCTTTACCCTCGATTCCTAAGCAAAGTAAGACTTTTTGGTGTACTAAAATAGTATACTTCTAGTCGACTTTTTAGTCATTGCAGCATTAGCTTTTTTAACTATTGTGTATAAAATGTTGATACGAATGTGTTGTCTAATGTGTGAGAATATTAACATGAATGTTAAATGTGTATAAGATATTATAAGGGTGATATTTTTGTTCTGAAAGTTTCATTTGTGTTTTGTTATTCTTGGCATTTTTTTTCTTGGGAGTTTATCACTAAGTTATTTTTTTCTCAAGTAGTGTAGTGTTTAAAAATTCACCACTTACGATGAATAAGTGAGGTGTCTGGAGTTTGAACTTCGACCTCTGCATATATAATATATTGTCCCATCAACTAAGCTAAACTCACGATAACTACTCAGTTTTTAATAAGAGACATTGTTGTCGGAAAAAAATTCACATTTTCTCTTTATCTTAATTTTTGTCGCTAATTACTGGGTTTTTAATTAGCAACGACTAAGAAAATGAGAAATGTATCTTATTATAACAAGGAAATGTCACAAACTTAATGGTCAATTCATCATTTTTGTAACATCACTTTAACATAAGGGTAACTTTGCACACGCTTGTAAATTTAAAGAACTGATATATACAAAAATAACGTAAATGACTAATCAGTTATAAACGTGAAACTTAAAGGATGCCTGATGCAATTTAACCTTAAATATATGACGATATATAATGAAACAGACAAGTTTTATTCTTAATCTGTAATTAAAATCTTTTCTAAACCCATCATGGGATTAATCCTCAGAAGGTAGGTATTGTTTATCTGACGTGACTCTTTTCCCAAGATGATGTTGGTAAGAAAATATTCATTCTACTACTTGAGTTGTTTTGAAACTATTGTTATTATAAATGAAAATAAAAATAGGGATCTATACATGCTGCTGAAGTCATTATGAATTTTGGGTGGAAGAATGCCAACTAGGAATGATGTTTATGTTCAACATCAGAGAATTCTGTTCTGCGCGTGTTACTTACCATAATAAAAGATTACCCGCATGCAAACTCAGACATGATGATTATGTGGTTCCAGTCTTTTTTATCCTTTAGACGGAAAAACATAGAGTAAACTTTCTTCTTCTTTTTACTTTTTCACTAAAAATATATAGCAGTATTCAATTAGAAACATTTACCACTTTAAATTTTTTTAAAAGGGTTCTTATAGGGAGGGAGGGAGGTAGTAGTATTCACCACTAAAAAGTAAAAAAAAAAAAAACAAATAGCAGTATACAATTTATTGATTTATATTAAATAGTTTGACTAAGTGATTAATGAGTTTGTTTAAGGTTGTATTAACGGAAAATAATAAAAAAAATGTTAATGAGTGTCTTCAGGGTAATCGTTAAGGACCATAAGGGTTAATATTTATGAAAATGTGTGTATTCAATCCATTAAAATTAAAATATTTAACTCTTTTAAAAGAATACTATTTCTAATGTGAAAAAGTGAAGAGTAGAAGAAAATTTATTTTGTCATGTTTAAAGAGTATTTTGAAAGCACTCGTTAACAAGACTTAAACAATAATTGGTCAGACTTTATTTATCTTTAATCATTACTCATTGAAATAATAATTGATGAAACTTTATATATGTTCAAACTCTAAATTACTGAACATACTTTCTCTTTGAACCAAAAGACTAACAACATAAAATGTTAAATATTTGTATTATGTCTTTTGCGACTTTCACGTGTGGTCGTCCATTTTGTATGTTTCTTTTATCTCCATTTTGGCTTGCTATCTAGCTATACTTGTTCTGCAACCTCTTTTTCTCCTTTGAGGCACTCCTTGTGCATCAAATGAAATGCTTAATCTATTTTGTCTTTTGCCTTATAAAAAAAAAAAAAACTAACGTTTACATTGATCTGTTTTTTAAATTTTCAGTTTTAATCTTTTGTGTTAGTGATAGTGTGTATCGTTACCCTTTTGTGAGTCTCCATTTTAAAAATGTTGATGTGTCCGTTAATTTGCTTGATTCTTGATGATAACAACCCCTAATAAAGTATGAATGCTAACCATCTTTGACATCGTAAAAGAAGGATAGTGTTTTTTAATGTCATCATTTGAGTCAACATTTGATTTCTTGGTCTCCAACTCTGATGAATTATATTCTTCGTATGAGTCATTTACTCTTTTTTTTTATTTTATTTTTTCAATTTTGACTGACGCATACAAATTTTTTAAAAGGAAACTCACTAAAAAGTGTATCAATGCGCACTATTATTAACATAAAGTACCAATTTAAAACAAACAAAACTAAAAAGACTTGTACATAATCAACATTAAACTTAAAAGATCTCCAAGATGCATTTAAAATATATTGTGTCTAATTGACGGGAAGAAATTGAGGAGGGATAAAAATAAATTATATATAGGCAATATACTCTTTTGTGATTCCAAATTCAATCTAGTTGAAAAGAGCAGGTAAGCACAAGTAAGTTGAATTGTTTAGGTGCAAGTGGTCATAACCCGACCGCACAAATAACTTGATTCTTGATGACTGCTGAAGAGGTTTCTCGAATTGTTCAACTTATCGGAATGTATCTTTCGATATGCGTTTTTTCCAGGGAACTGATCGGAAGTTACCTTCCAACGCGTGTTTTGAGAAGCAATGCAGGAGCCAGTAAAACAATTATCTTGATTCTTTGTGAAATGTTAGAAATCCAAAACATTACAACACAATCGAATAAGAATGAAAATGTATATGTTGCATATGCATATGGAGTCTTAAGAAGAGCTTATCCAAACTTATTTTAGACATAAGCACTTGCTAAGTGTTTGGAATAGCTTATAAAATAACTTATTATATAATTATAAGTTGATTCTAGTATTTTACTTTACGAGCTTCTTAAGACATCGTAAGTATTTCTAACTTATAGGTTAGGCACCCTCAGCTTCATACGATTTTGAATCTGCTGTGCCAGAGCATCCACCAAAGCTATCCTTCCAAGCTTACTTGGAGGGGCTCCTGTCAGTGTGGACTTAAGGATTTCACTCTCTGCTCTCCATGCAGTTTCTACAGAATTTTCAGAACCAGAAG
>Ga0099826_10002135_pt1 | contig 12558 bp, 2 predicted proteins | sample Mtrugardesep15_FD_76830 | JGI IMG/M metagenome (GOLD analysis project Ga0099826, IMG submission 76830) | Root nodule microbial communities of legume samples collected from California, USA - M. trunc garden sep15 | ecosystem: Host-associated > Plants > Roots > Nodule | place: USA: California...
ATAGTACATAACTCATAGTTATAATTATAGTATGTTGATTCTTGTAACAACCAACTTAGGCACAGCATGATGACTGAATACAAAGTTTCAAAACACACATTCACTTCTCCTTCAAAAACAAAAACACACTTTCACGTGGCTGCATTAGGCTGGCATGCTTGTAATTTTCAAATTAACCCAATGCATTTTGGTAATTTCCTGTGTACAAAAAAACTATAAAAAATAATAATGGGGAGGCCATTGCCTACCCTAGTCCTCACGTGGCTCCGCCACTGACTGTATTAAAAGTTTTATAAACGGGATAACATTTGTTGAACCAGAAAGGTAGTGTTGATTTTGTTAACAGGCGAAGTAACAGAAGCAAGCAAGATCAATGCCATTAGGCTGACAAGACCCAATAAATGCGTGTTCCTTATCGATACAGTGATTTTCACACTTAAAGGTGTCTCGATGTGGACATGGCTTATTCCATGTTGCGCTGAGCCTTGGACAAATACTGGCTTCTACCTCTGCACACGAATGAACCAAAAGAAAACAAAGTGAGAAGAGAACACTCCATTCTACGTTAAACTAAACTTTTGTATTAAGTATATCGATTATCAAATATCATAATATTTTAAATAATTTCAATTAAATATATAATCACTCTTTAAAAACTAATATATCAACGGAGGTATAACGGAAATAACTAAATTCTCACAACATGACATAACAAAGTTCTAATATTCTTTGAGAGAGACAATAATGTTGTGCCTCAAATAAGATTAATACCTCTAAGGGAAACATAATTTTTGTTTTTCAATAAAAAACTATTGCATAATGATATATGATAGTTTTTTTTCTAAAATTTGATGTACATGATATTAATATAATATAATATGATACTCAACCGTTCATTTGTTGAAATTCAATGCCATAGTAATTAATAAGCAAACTAACTGTACCAAGATATTTTAACAAAGTAAATTGATCTGTACCACATATTTATCTATATAGCTTAATCATATAGTCGTACCCAATGTGGAGAAAAGAAGGAGTGCAAAGCTAAGAAAAAGAAAGATGGTGTAGAATTTACAGGAGGAAGTCATGCTTGCTTAATGTAAATGTAAATGATGGTTTGTTCCTTATGTTAAAGTGTGTGAGGGTGTGTGTGTATTTATATATAAGGATTTTTCCACAAATTGAACAGAAGGAATTAATCTTCATTAATAATTGGCCTGCATTTTAACTTACTCGATCTAACTATTTGCAGCTCTCCTCCTCGAACGATTAAATCAAAGATTCCATTTTATGGAGTTGGTGGCCCCTTTGTTAATTACAAACTTGGAAAGATTCCATTTGTTCATCTAGGGCTTCCGGTGAATCCTAATCCAAGGATGACGACTACTTTGGATCTGAGGGTGGAGGTTATCGGAAAAACGCTGAAATTATTGGAGGAATTGATTCAAAAGCCCCAGTAGAAGAGTGACACTCGTTAATTCAGTGTTGGGATATATTCCAATTTTTTTAAGGTCGTTCATCAAAATGTCAATATGTGTTTGGAAGAAGATTGAAATGCTTCAACGGAATTCTATATGGGGAGGGGTGTCGGGGGAGAAAAAAATTGTTCGGTAAAATGGGGATTTTGTAGGCCAAAAATATATGGTGGGCTAGGAGTGAAGGGTTTAAAACTCGGTGGATGTTATTAGTGGGGGGATTTGTTATGGAAAAGGGTGTTGATGTCGAGGTATGAAAATGAGATAGTTACTAACACGGATTTATCAAATTTTAATACACCGAATGTGGCTTCATTATGGTGGAAGGATGTATGCGGTTTAGGTGAGCTGCCCGGTAGGAGGTTGGGTTGGTTCCGTGGCGTGGTTAGAAGAAAAAAAAATTGGTTGTGGTACAGGGACCTGATTTTGGAATGATTTGAGGCGTGGAGAGCTCATTCAAAACCTCATCTTTCTGCGTCTTTTTGCTTTATCACAACAAGAAAGTTGCCTCACTTTGGAGATAGAGGAGTGGACGTCGACTTAGGGGTGGGTATGGTTCGGTTTGGGATGAAAACTGAACTAAACCATTGGTCAGATAGTGGTTGTCCTTAATTTTTTAGCCGATTTAACACACCCTAAGTTGACTTTCAATCTCATCTAATAAGAGTATAACAAAAATGACCTTCTTAATTAATGACTCAATTTTATGTATTGGGTAAAGTTTCTTAAGCGATAATTTAGAAAATGAAGTTCAACTTTAAAATGATACATTAACAAGATTAAATGTAAATAACTAACTAATTATCTTAATAACCTCTAAAAAAAATTAATTATATTGATAAGTGATAAGTGCTTAGTTTATTTTACTTCGATTTTGTTCCGAATGAAATACCTACACAACAAGGTAGAAGCCACACAACAAAAACAAAAATAGAAACAATTAATATTGAAAAGTAAAGAGTGATACAATCAATGCAAGTTATTGTTAAAGATAAACGCATCATAGTATCTTTGACTCTATATTCTACACACACATACGAGTAATCACTAACAAGGAATAAAACAATCGTTTCCATTTAGCAACCATGTCTTCCTCTTTCTCTGCTAGTAAATTTCATACCATCGCACCATCTTTCTGTTCAATCTTTAAAGCATTAAGTATATGAATAATTATATATCATTCTTTTAACTCATTTTTAATCTATTTGAGATAAATTATTCACACTTAAATTTTATTTTATTATTGAAATTAAGGTATGCATAGATAGAATAAGATATTGATCTCTGGTATGTGAAGAGATGCAAATCAAGTACAAGAAATGAAACACATCTTTCGATCATATTTATAAGTGATATTCGAGTCGAAAAAATTGATGCATATTGATCAATTTTTGAACCATTTACGTTAATTTTCGTTGATTCAAATATCTCTTATAAATATCTCTTATTACATTAAAATTATTACAAACCGAATAACATTGGTTGAACAGAAAGGTAGTGTTGATTTTGTCAGCAGCCGAAGTAACATAAGCAAATAAGTTTGAAGTCATCATCAGGATTAGGTTGACAAGACCCAAAAAATGCGTTTTCCTTATTGATGCAGTGATTTTCACATTTTACAGTGTCTCGAGCTGGACATGGCCTATGCCATGTTTTGCTGCGCCTCGGACAAACACCAGCCTGTACCTCTGCACACGAATGAACCAAAAAAAAACAGTGAGAAGATAACACTTCATTCTATGTTTTAAGCTAAACTTTTGTATTTCGAAGAGAAAGTTTTTACTAATAGATTTTTTAACCAATGATTTTAGGATAATGGTTAGCAAAACCCAGTATTAAATATCATAATATTTCAAATAATTTCAATTTAAATGTATAATCAATTATTAAAAAATATATCAACAGTGGTATAACATAAATAGATAGATTCTCATAACATGACATACAGAAGTTTTAATATTGTATTAGAGAGACAACAAATACTGTGCCTCAAATAAGATTAATACCTCTTGGGGAAACCTAATTTTTGTTTTTCAATAAAATACTATTGCATAATTATTTATGATTTTACTTGTTTTTTTTTCTAAAATTTGATGTACGTGATATTAATTAATATAATATCATATGATAATCAATGTTCATTTGTTGAAATTTAATGCCCATAGTAATTGATAAGCCAACTAATGAACTGTACAAAGATTGTTAAGTAAGTTAATCGATCTCTACCACACATATATACTTATCTAGCTTAATCATGAAGTCGTACCCAATGTGAGGAAAAGGAGGAGTGCAAAGCTTAGAAAAAGAAAGATTTGGTAGAATTTACGAGCAGAGGAAGTCATGCTTGCTCAATGTAAATGTAAATGATGTTTTGTTCCTTATGATCAAGTGTGCACGGGTGTGTGTATTTATATATATAAGGATTCTTCCACAAATTGAAGAGAAGAAATTAATCTTCATTAATAATTGGCTTGCTTTTAACTTACTCGATCTTGCTATTTTGCTGATCCTCCTCTTGTAACTTGTGAAACGATTATATCAAAGATTCCATTTTATGGAGTTGGCGGCCACTTGAATTGCAAACTTGGCAAGATTCCATTTGCTTATCTCGGGCTTCCAGTGGATGCTAACCCAATGAGGGTGTTTACTATGGCTTTGATTGCGAGTTAGGAATGGAAGGGATGGGAGGGGTTGGAAAAAAAAGAAATATATCAAGTGGAAGAAATAGGTGGCATAATCTAAGGTGTTAAAATATTATTAAAATTTAAAATATAATAATCATAAGCATTAATTTATCATTCTCTAAAAAATTAGTCTTTAAAAAAATGTGAAAGATTTTACATTTTCTCTTATATTTCCAACATTTCAAAGCCTTCCCTTCCCCTCCCTCCAAACTCCCAAACAAAGCCTTTGGATCTGGTGGTGGAGATTATTGGAAAAACGCTTAAATTCTTGGAGGAATAGATTTATTATTTTATAAGCTTCAATGGAAGAGTGACGCACCCATTAACTCGCTGGATCTTTCCCAATTTTCTTTATGCTGTTCCTTGATACGTGTTTGGAAGAAGATTACAAGGCTTGGACGAAATTCTTTATGGGGGAGGTGTCGGGGGAGAAAAAACTTGTCTGGTAAAATGAAGGGATGTTCGTAGGCCGAAAATATATGGCCGGCTAGGAGTCAAGGATTTAAAACTCTTCAATAAAGCGTTGATTTTAAGTGAAAGTGGATGTTATTAGTGGATGGAGACTTGTTATGGGAAAGTTGCTTGATTTTGGAGATGGGGAGTGGTCATATAGTAGTTGGCGTTGGAAGGTTAAGTGTTGTAGGGTTTTATTGTGTGGGAAGAAGAAAGATTCAAAATGCTTATGAACTTGATTCTCCTTATTCAGATCTCGAAGAAGGGGATGAGTCGAGTTGTCAAGCAAGCGTACATGGAGTTTCTTCTGTTAATGCAATCTATTGCTATGTTCGCAGCTGTATATTTCCTTCGTCTTCTTCTTTGGAGCCTGATAAGCGATAAATGTTAACGCTTTTGCTTATGCCATGTTGAGGCTTGTACACAAAGTTATAAGCCTTTTTGTAGTACCTTTGCCTTGTAGTGATGGTAACAAAAGTTAGATATGCCCAAAAAATCTTTACCAAAAACGTGGACCACTTCTTCCTCGTTTCTCATGTGTTATTGTCTTCCTATTGTTCCAAACTAACTCTTGATACTAATAATTTTTTTTGTTTATATGTTTGTTCATCGTCAAGTTTGAATATCTTTCATCATAGAAAGGTCTTCCTTAAATATTAAATGAATCCCTAAATGCAACGTTCTCAAATCTTGATTCATATTGAAGATGTTTTTGTCCTTCGCATAAAAGATTTTATTCGTACGTATATTTGACTTGCATGAAGTCCCTCTTTGCTTGAGAATGTTATGTTCAATTTGAGATCGTTCTCTTATCTTGCATCCTTAAGTGATTTTGCATTCTCTCGAGAAAGACTTAATCAAATAATTGCTTTGTCTATCCAAGCACTTTGAGTATTCATATTTGTTCTGTCTCTATTTCAATTTATTTTTTAAAAAATTAATTATTTAATATCCACATTGATAAAATGACAAGGATGTCACATTATAAAAATAAACATGTCAACCTAAAATTAGGGAAATCTTATGAAGGACCTTGAAATAAAAAAGGTAAATATGGAGGTTCAAATCACTAAAAACTTCGAACAAGACTTCGATTAAACCTTCAAATATTATTCATTTTAAATCGTTTTGAGATTAATCACTTGTACTGAAATTTTAATTCAGTGATGTATCATTATTGAATGAAATTAAGGTAAACATAGAGTAAGATATTGATCTCTGTCATGTGCAGAAATTCAAAACGGGTACAAGAAAGGAAATAGAACATTTCCTAGCTCCCATTATTTCTTATTATGATAATTATATCTTTATAAGTAGAATCACATTGCTTGAGCAGAAATTTGGTTCTGATTTGATTAACAGTTGAAGTAACAGAAGCAAGCAGATCCAATGCCATCACGGTGACATGCCCCAAATGTAGCCGGTGGTTCCTTACTGATGCACTGATTTTTACAGTTTCCCGTGTTTATACATGGCCCTGTCCATGTTTTGCTTTTCCTTTGACAAATATTTCCTTGTACCTCTGCACACAAATGAACAAAAACAAAGTGAAAAGAGAACGCTTCATCATACCGTTAAATTAAGATTTTGTATATCAATTAGACATGTAATCAATTTTTAAATGCTAAACTTCCACAAAGCATTGTAGAGAATCCTTATTGAGAAAAATGTACACATTTAATAGTGTGCCTCGAATAATTTAGAAAAAAGAATAATACATACACTAGAAGGAATCTATGAGAAATCAAAATTTTAAAACAATACAATTACATCATTATATGTGATGATATTTTTATTTTTTTTCAAAATCATATAGTCGTACCCAATGTGAGGAACAGGAGAAGTGCAAGGCTGAGAAACAGAAAGATAGTGTTGAATTTAAGAGATGAGGAAGCCATGCTTGCTTAATGTAAATGGAAATGATGTTTTATTCCTGGTGATAATTGCTTGTGTGGGTGTGCTATATATAAGGATAAGGATAGGAAGACACGATGTTCCCTTTGTCTTCAACAATTTGAACTTAATAATTGGCATGCAACCTATTTGGGGTTGGCTTAGTGATTGGCTTGGGATCTTGGATTGTGCTCCTCTCAAGGTCTCAAGTTCGATTTCCACTGGTGTCAATTTTGGTGGGCTAGTCCATACAGAGTTTTGCTCTGGCTTAGAACGAGCCCCTACCAAGTGGATGGTGAAATTAGTCCCCTCAGATTAGTCGATCCTTGGATAGGATACTGAGTTTTAAAAAAAATAAAAAAAATAATTGGCATGCATTTTAACTTACTCGATTTAGCTTGGTTCCTATTTTTGTAATTTGTGAAACGATAATATCAAGAGTTGTTGCAAGCTTTGCAAACATCACCTTTTACTTGGGATATTCACTGTTTTGTTCTTGTCTATTCTCTATCATTTTTGTAACATGTATTAAATATATAGATGATATAAATAATGTGTATATTTTATGTATAACTATTATCAAATTACTTTTTTTTCATATAACTATGCTTGAAAAATGTAATAAATGCATCTAATGATTTGCTTGAGTTTTTATTAGAAACAAAATTTAGCAACAGGTACTTTGATTTTGTTGATTTTTGCTTCAAAATTTGATGTTTGTGTTTCTGCAAAATCATGGCACAATTTTGGATCAACAATTTGGAGGAAGTCACCGGAAATATTGTGGCAAGATTTGAGAAATCATTGCCTGATTTTGGAACATATTTAGTAATGTACTACGTACGATTGCAAATTGTGGCATGATTTTCCTGGGTCTGGAACACTATTTAGCAATCTTAGACCCATTTGTTGAGAGAGCTTGAGAATCTCATGGAAACCAAAGGAGGAAACTTTTAGGGTACTTAGAAACTAAACGTTTATGATTCTTAAGTGAGATTCAAAGTTTCACGATGTGAATCTTGAAGAACCAAAATAAGAGCTCTTGGAAAAGGGTTAGTGTCTTTTGGAGAGAGATTCATGGGGATGGGAAACACATGAGAGAAGATTCTTTGTGAGCAAATTGGGTAAATCTTTGGATACCAAAAAAGATGATCTTTTGAAAATAAAAGGTAATGGGTTGGTTCATTGTGGGGTTATAGATTATAGAGTCGAAAAACAATTGAGAAACATCTAGGATAGTGAAATCATTGAGTCTCTTGGCCACAGGAATAGATTTGAGAAAAGGTAATTAGGATGCTCTTTGAGAGCTTGACAAAGCTAATTTCTTGTAACCAATGACAGATCCATAAATTTCGAATAGTGAAATCATTGAGTCTCTTGACCAGTGGAAAAACATTCAGGAAATGGTATAAATTTGGGTGTTTTTAGAGAGTTTGTTGAAGCTAATTTCTTGTAACCAATGATGGATCCAGAAGGTTGGGGGCAAAGTTATTTACGACAAATATTTAAATAAAAAATATATCAACTCACAAACAATAAAACAATGATCATATTATTACTATATTGAGCAATTAATGGAATGTTATAAAAACTATAATTTATTATATATTAAAAAAAAATTATCATATATATTATCCGAATATTTTTTTTATAATTGAAAATTTATCATATATATTATCCGAATATATTTTTTATAATTGAAAATTGTTAGTATAAGTTTTTTTTTTTTTTTCATTTCCAACATATAAAATATATCTCTACGCATGTGACTGAACAATCATTAAAAAAAGTATCTCCCATATAATTTTGTATTTGACTCTTCCCAAAATTTATTATATATAGAAAAACTTCTTGCACAGTGTGAATTTGTATATAGTGGGCGCAATATACTATTTTAAATGGAAACAAAAATAAAAATATCCAATAATCCACAAACAAAATAAATAAAACAGTGAGGGCACCTACAGAGAACAGTAATGTTTAAATGGAATCACATTACTTGGAGAGAAAATAAGTGCTAATTTTCTAAACAGTCGAAGGAACAATAGCAAGCTGCAATTGGCGAGTCTTTAGGGTGACAAGCTCCAGAAATAGAGCGTTCCCCGTTAATACACTGATCATTACAGAGTTCATTCTCTAAACAAGGTTCTGACAATGTTATGCTGCTGCGCCTTTGACAAAGATCCCCTTGCACCTCTATACGCAAGAACAAAAAATGTGAGTAGCTAAGGAAAATATGTAAAAATCATATTGAGACAAAAATACAAATTCTAGCTTCAAATTAAAATCAATCATAACATGAAACATCAATCATAACAAAATCAATTTTAAGTCTTCAAAGGCACCTTTTCTCTATCCTAAAGTCATTCCAAACATAACTATAGAAAGATTTTATAAATTTTCGTAAATATTTTTAAAATTATTTTATAACATCTTACCAAGAGTTACTCTTAAAGTTATAATTAGTCTCCAGACTTCGTCCCATATGTAAACATATATATCTACACATGTCCTTCTTGAAGATATATTTTTTTTTTATGGTGACCGGAGTTTGAACCTCAGACTTTGCATATATAATGTAATGTTCCTACCAACTGAGCTAAGTAAGTTCATGAGGACCTCTTGAAGAAATATATATCTACACATATATAGTTACTGATTTTATTTTATTTTTGCAGAAATATATGAGATATATATTTTAGGGAGAGGTGTCCTCCTAAACTTTTTTCTACATGCTTTAAATTTTTTTCATCACTCTATATAAAGAATTGAATTGTAATACAAAATATATTTCTAATTCGTATATTTTTTGGAGGTTCTAAATTATATCTAAATAAGGAAAAAAAATCTAAAAATAAGGAAAAAAAAATCTAAAAATATTTTAAACAGGAATATAAATTATAGATCCTACTTATATGTTAATGATATCTTATTTTAAATATAAACTTAAATCTAAATGATAATATTCTAAACATATTTAGGCGTGTTATTCTCAACAATTGCTTAAGCAAATAGTCGTACCCCATGTGAAGAAAAAGAGAACTGCAAGGCTGAGAAGAAAGATGGTGTAGAATCTACGAGCAGTGAAACTCATGCTAGCTTTATGTAAATATTGTGACGATGTTTTGTTCCTATATATGAGAATTGCTTCAACAAGTGTCCTAGTTTTAAAGGAATGAAGAAATCTTTTAATATATATCACGTTTTATACTGACCAATGTCTTCAGCTTTTGTAGAAATAAAACGATAATGTGAAAGGACAAAAAACATATGAATGTTTCCCCTCAAAAAATAAAAAAAATATATGAATGTCTTTTTTAAGGGAATAACTTATGAATGTTGGTCCTTGTCTAAATGTTACGGTCCAATGAAGTGAAGGTAAAAATATAAAAATAACAGCCGTCCCTGTTCTACATAGTTAAGAAAACATAGTACCCAAAAATTGATAGCATCCATTAGGGTAGAATAAAGATACAATGAAGATAAAATAAAATAAAATAAATAACTAATGGAAGACCTTAATAACCCTCAAATAAAAAACAGAGAAATAGCCGTTTATTGTATCTGTATTCGACCCTAATTGATGCGTAAGACAAATAATTATCTTACCACACATTATTTGATATGTCTTTTCACTGAAGAAATTTCATACCTTTTATATAGAGACGAGGGAGGAGGAAAAAAAAGTAAATAGTGAAAAACCCTCATGGAATTGTAAATGATTGTGACTACTCCCCTCAAATTGAAGAAAAGGTAAAAACAACCCTTCAAATTGTTAAGCATTTATCACATTCGTCCCTCTCTCTATTTTATCTGTTTGTCAGCGTGATGTTGTTATCTGAGAGTTTTTACGGTACACTCACATATTTTAGTGTAGCGGTACTATTGTTTTACAAAATTTATAAATTAACGTTTATTTTTATGAAATAAAAAGCTATTAGTCAATATTTATATTTTAGAAAACATCATTTCATTGTTTATAAATATTGTATTAAAAAATTTACATAAAATTTTTACATTTTGTCAAAAATAATAATCAATATTTATTGTTATGAGTAATAAAAATTCGTAAAAATTAAATTTTATTTCGTCGAAACTTGTGGTAAATAAAATTTAATTATTATAGTTTTGTCGGCGATAGAAAATATAATTATTTTTGTTTAAAAAAACAACTAATTTATTATTAATTTAACAACTTAGTGTACCAATACAACCAAATTTATTGGGTGTACCATATAATTTGCCTTGTTATCTACCCACATGACACTGTCATGTTATTTGAGGGTTATGCCACGTCATAGGAAGTATTTGCACATATTTTTAAAAAAACATTTTATTTTTTTAATTAAAATTTTTCAACGGTAACTTCTTTCTCAACCACCATAAAACCTTACTTTATCTTCTTCCCCGTGTACAAATTTCCTACAAAATCTTGCAACCAAATCACATGAAAAACGATGGGAGGTGGAGATGGGTATTCAAATCGATGGAGACGAAAAGAATCAAGAAGCTCTTCTTCCGTGGGTGAAATCAAGAACCTTAATATTCAAAAAATATCAATGTGAATGGACTGCAGTGATTAGAGTTTTTGCAACTGATGCAAATCAAGGTGGTCAATGCAGGCAACACCGAGAATGAATATGCTACAAAGTGATCCAAGAATAGAAGAAAATTTGGTTCGAGTCCGGATTGAATTTTATTTTATTGGGTACATCTATATGCAAATTTTACAACATACATACAAATGTATATTCATAATCCATTTCATACATGTTATACAATTCTGCAACAAACTTGCATGTATTAACCGGTAATTGTCGAGTTATCTAATATCATAAAACGATCAAAGTCGTTATTTCTTTACATATCCATTCCTATAATTTCAAATGCACACAAACTTGGTTGCCATCGTTCAATTATATTTGAGTCAGATTTCAGACCGTGTTTTGTTTTTGAATCAATATTTGAGTCTTATTTATTTCACACCATTTACTAATGCCACAACTACAATTGTGATATCACTATGACACAAATTACCCTTAAATATTTTTCATTGCTTAAATACGTCACAAAATATATTGTATATTTATTTTAAAATTTAATTACAATGGTCCATGTTATCTATTATTTTTTTAACTGGGAATTGCAAATAACATTAATTACCCGTGCTGGCACGAGCTCCATACTAGTAATATAATATGTGCGATAGTGTGTATTGTTGTGTGAGATCAAAAGTATCAAAAGAAAATAATACATTTTAATAGGATTTGAAGTCTTGATCTCATTGATTAACACTTGTCAAAATGGCCTAAAAAATGAATCCGTGCATAATAATATGATTATGATTTTGTATGAGAAGAAATTAATTATAATTAACTTGCTCTTTTATTATAACTTACTATTTTAAAAAGTGCTTACATGATTGTTTAATATTGAAGTGACAAATCCAGAATGAGTTTATGACATCAACACATCCTATGTCATGTTCTTCTATCAGCACATGATCCTTTGTACCTCTAGTAACCTCTGGACGTCCTACTTTAAAACCTCTCGACCTCAAGAATGAATTATTTAAGTTCAAACGAAACCAAACTTCAAAAATATACCCAAGAGCCCTAGTTTTGAGAAACACAAAAATCTGGATCTATCAGCTTAACAATTAACGGTCATATAATCTATTTTAATCGAATTTGGTGAGAAAAGAATAATGATGCATACATTTTATGCGTTATAAGGACAATTTCTTACCTAAAAATTAATTTAAAAAACTAATTTGTTAAAAATATTAAACTTATGGAAACACGACAGATATTTGACCTAAATTAATATTGTTTTTTAGAGGGCCTAATTACTATAGTTTTTTAGCTATATATTCATGCGAAAGGAAAGTCAGCACAGAACGGTTTTAAAATGTTGCTTAAATGTGAAGTTCACATATTTCGGCACCGTTCTTCTTTAGCTTGATTTATTCATATTCGGACATAATGCTTGAAGCATATCCTTAAGCATTGTTGAGTTTTAGATCCCATACTAAAGAGTGAGTAATAAGGTAG
>Ga0099826_10002136_pt1 | contig 12558 bp, 8 predicted proteins | sample Mtrugardesep15_FD_76830 | JGI IMG/M metagenome (GOLD analysis project Ga0099826, IMG submission 76830) | Root nodule microbial communities of legume samples collected from California, USA - M. trunc garden sep15 | ecosystem: Host-associated > Plants > Roots > Nodule | place: USA: California...
GTGCAAACATCAGTAGATCAACATTCATAAAACTTATCATTTATTCCACGAGGTTTGTTATCATTAAAACATTCATCAAAAAGATTTTTGCTTCAACAGTATATAAGAGATAATAGTCAATTTAGTCCCTTAATGTGTAACAGATAGGCAAAATAGTTTTTAATATATCGAATTTCAAAATAGTTCTTGATTGTGCTTGTTGTTAATCAAAATATTCTCTAACGTTAAATTAGTTACTCAATTTTAACATTAACTTTTTTTATATAGAGACTTAGATGGCAATAACTATTACATATATAGATTGATATGACAATAAACACGTATATTAAGAGACTACTATAATACTATTAATGAAACATTTTTCTTGACATAATACAACACCTTATCTTCTCTGTTTATTTATACTCACTCCCTACCCTCTCTCTCTCTCTCTCTCTCTCTCTCTCTCTCTCTCTCTCTCTCTCTTCTTCTTCTTCTTCTTCTTCTTGTTTAAGAACGATGCGTGGGCACAACAACTCTTACACATATCTTCCGTCGACCTCCGGATCTCATCGGTGACTTCTGATCATCGTTCTCTCTTTCTCTTTATGCGATGTCCCGATCCGTCTCATAGTAGTGGTGACGACTGAGACAATGTTAGATGTAAGCGAGAGAGACGTTTCAAGAAGAGAGAAATGAGACAACCCTTCAATTTTAGCATTGTATTTTCATGGAAATTATGAAACTGCCCTTGAAGGCATACGATGTCAATGTATATTGATTTGTGAAATTAAATAAGGCTTAATTACACTTTTGGCCCCCTATGTTTCTTAAAGTTGTGATTTTGGCCTTTAAAAAAAACAACTCTTTCTAAGTCCCTTAAGTTTACTTTCTGTTGCAATTTTAGCCCCTCATGACAATTTTAGCCCCCTAAGTTTACTTTCCATACCCCCTAATTTCAAGTCAAAAAGTAAACTCAGGGGACTAAAATTGCCACGAGAGGCTAAAATTGCAACAGAAAGTAAACTTAAGGGACTTTGAAAGAGTTGTTTTTTAGGGGTCAAAATCTCAACTTTAAAATATTTAGGGGGCCAAAAGTGTAATTAAATCATAAAATAAAAATAAGGCTTATTTATATGATGTCAATGTATATCCATTTGTGAAATTAAATAAAATTAAGGCTTATTTATATGTTTATTTCCTATTTGCTGATACTTCCAAAATTGACCTTCAAGTCTTTGAACCCATTTAATCAGTGACATGTCATGATTTAGCTTAGGTGGCATGGATTAATCAACAAAGTCACCAAAATGGAGGATGATGTGACGAAATTACCCAATTTACCACAGCCTTTGTGGCAATCTTTTTGTCCCATTAAGGGCAATTCGGTAGTTTCAGTTTTAAATAAGGGGCATTTTTGTCCTTCTACTCTCCCTTTCTTTCACTTCTCTTTTTTCTTCTTCCTCCTCACGTCGTCTTCACGAGTTCACTCCCTCTTCTCCTCCCAGCAAGTGCCCGCCACCGCCATCCAACGTTCGTCTTCCCAGATCCACCGTCCATCCCCACCACCACCGACCATCTTCCACCCCCGTCATCACACTTCCTCCGGTCGCTGTGTAACCAAGGTTTCACCACCGTCACGAGTTGTGGAGAAGGGGGTCGACCATCACATATATTTTTTCTTTTGAGCTGGCATATTTATTATTTATTATTGCTAAACGGTGGCCTGCCACATAAGGCTGTTAACCTATCATCTTTCTCACAATAACACACACGTCTACTGTATATCGTGACACAAAGGCATAAACCTCTTCCGTCACTCGCAGCGAAGACAACAAAACAAGCACATTTGAAAGTTGAAACTTGAAACCCATAACCTATTTCTTTTCCTTACTCTCTTCAAACTTCAAACAATGAACAGGTACTTTCACCATTCTCATTCTTCTTCTTTTCTTATTCGCTTCTCAATTACATACAATTTTTATTTTTTATATAACAGGGTGATTAAAAACACTGTTTCAAATGTCTCTGCACTCAAAATTCCAAGGAAGTTTTTTTGTTCTCAGATTGTTAAAGTTGATGCTTCCACCAACTTAGTACCTTCCAATGTAAGCAAATCACTCTAACTATATTTCAGATTAATGATTATTTTCTTTTTATTTTTTTATTTTTTATATTTTGGAGCTTTAACTTGAAAAATTACATTCAAAAGGAGACAATATTAGAATTTTATGAAAATGAATGAATTTGATTTACAAAAATGAGAACTATAGTTCTAAATTGTGTTCACGCAATTGCAATTGTGGTTGGTTACACTGCAAACCTTGATATTGCAACAAAATACAGCCGCAATTGCAGGCCGTTGTTGAGATCTTTAATCCTTTATACCGTGGTTGTCGCAGTTGCGGTTACATAAATTTTTTTTAGTGTGTTTAGTTTTGCTTCTATCCAACCTAAACCGTGCGTCTAGGTCCCTCCTACCATGGAAAACAATAAGCAACTATTTATAGCGTTGGTAAAACGTGCGTATCTGTCCCCTTTCACCACTGTTCCAAACAGATAATTAGAACTATGATGAGGACTTGAGTGTTTAAGTTCTGGAAAGTGTAACGTTTGACAATATAATTTGATCATTGATTTTCTTCTTGTGTTTATACACTAACCATTTGGAGTGAAATATAATATAAGATTGCAATTTGCAACTCTAGTGCGAGTGTTCTTTGAGTTTCTTGTCCGGTTGATTTAGGAGTCCTATATTTAGTTATGAATGGAAGATGTAACCCTGTTTCTTTTAAAACTTTTAGGAAACAATAACGAACCGCAATTCGTATAGTTACTTTCTTGGCATCATGATGGGTATTTATATAATCATTTTCAAATTCTAATGTTATAAATCTGTTTGCTAATCTGGTTGAGATTTGAGTTAATCATTATTCTTATAGATAACTCTTGTATCTAGCATTTTATTTTTTTACCATACAATACAAAATTGAGTTTTTCTAGGATAACCAAATGTGATCTTAGAGAAAATACAGATTTGTTTTATTATATTAAATTAATTAATACTGTTGCAAAACTATGATTATAGGGTTTGAGGGAGAAAGAATGGAAATATGGAGGAAAACAAAACCTTTTGTTGATTTGAGGTGGATTGTAATCTTGTAACACAGTTTTGAGTTCTGGTTTTCAGTTTTACGTTTGGTAGTTTATTCATGTTAGATTGGTTGGAGGGATGGTTTGATGTTTTTTGGTGCTCAGATTCTTCATAATCTTGTTTATTTTTTCATTGCTTTTTTCATACCATTTTTGTCTTTGTAAATATTCTTTTGAAAGATAATGATTTACCACTGGGAAAGAAAATGAAAATTGTATAATTTGTATCCTTGAAAATTTGCAGGAGCACGAGAAGAAGCCAACTATCAGCAAAATAAATCCAGAATATGATATTGCTATTGTTGGAGGAGGCATGGTTGGCATGGCTTTAGCTTGTTTCTTAGGTATCTTCTTACAATGGGTGTATGTTGGAGTCATATTTTTTCTAGACTGCAATATATTGTATCATTTCATCATCTGCATAACTCATGGGGATTCATTGTTTTAGGTTGGTATGTTTTATCGGATATCCTTAACTAATCATATCCTTGTCAGAGTTTAATCTTGTTAACCTGCACCTAGTTAACCTCCTTTCTCAGGTCAACAAACCAATGAATGGTTTCACATTCCAAAACCATCTCCACTCCTTGACCAAAAATTATATGTATTTCTTTTTGTTAGCTTCAAACTGGTTTTGAGATGGAATTGTCAATAGTTCATGAAAATGGGAATTGGGATAGGTGGGACTGCCACACTGAACTATAGACTAGGATTTATCGAAAAGCACCAGCACACACTTCCTCAAAAGGGACGAAAAACTGAATTCATATTGGACTGAAATGTGGACGGGGCATTGATAAGCCCGAAGGGTGTATGATAAGATACTCTTAGGCTTAGTTCGGAGGGGAGGGCTTTGGAAAGAAATAAAAGACATTGAGAGGAGAGGCTTTGGGGGTTAATTTTTTATTCATAATACAAAATCCCCTTCATTGGGGGGAACTCAAAAATTGTATTGATTATGTAACTCAAATTGTATTGATCATGTAACTCATTGGTGGGAGTAAGAAATTTATCGAGAACAGTAGTCCATACACATTCACCAAGAGCCATAATTTTTCTTCACGAGTATCACCAGGCTAGAAAATGGACTAGTGCTATGCTTAATAATTCCTTCACCCAACATTCCCTGTACTTGACTCTCAATCTCAGTTTTATGGCGATAGGCATAACATTAGTGGCGAACACTTACCGATTTGGCTCCCAGTCGAACATGGTCTTCAGTTCGGTGTGGTTGCAGCCCTTTGGTCTCCAAAACTTGTTGCAACTCTTCCAATATCTCTCCTCTGGGCTCTGGGTTGTCTTGTTTTTCTGTCCTCTTTAAAGTGGCTGCACTTTCGGCACTGTGACTGTTATCTTGGATGTGGTACCACTTGAGTGTGATGAACCAACCATTTTCCTCAAAGTTTATTGTCTTCTTCCTCCAATCCCTGCTAGTCAGTCTTGTCAAATTAAGAGGCTATAGCTGTACTATAGCATAGTAGAATTTGAACAACCCAATATTGTTCTGGAATAAGCAATTTAGTACAAAATGTTGTCAAATAGATGCTATAGCCGTCTAACATAGAATTTGACCAAACCGTTATTTTCTGCGATTCGTGATTGATAATACAGATGGTAATTTTTCCGTAGGTAGCAATTGCACTCCCAAGGTCTACGCCTGCCAAATCCACAATGTAAGCGTTCACTACAATTGTATAATGGCAACATTTACCTCCAAGGCCGCCTTATAAAGTTCCTGGGATGAACACCTACTGCCATTTCCCAAAATACCCCATAATCTCTAGTTTGGTCACCTCCAAACCTATGTAACTTATGAATGACAGTTATTTTTCATGTGGCATTTATGTTTTTGTATGTGGTAATTATTATTTGGTATTATTAATAGGGTCTATGTTGTACAGCATTTATTGGATTATCGGCTTTTTTTCCTTGTGAGTTTAGGCAAAAGGAGGATACTTCTTGGTTGGGGGAAACCTTGTGTCTGTTATTGGAAGGAGATTCTTTGTCAGGGGAAAACCCTTTGTCTGTTGATTTTGTAGTCAGGTCTGATTTATGAACCATATTAAATTAGTAAATATAACCAGTGTTCTATTCTTGAGTCTTAAATGTTTATAGCAACAGAAGGCAGTATTGAAAAGGGTTGGGTAGCAGCAAGGGAGGGACGTGGAAATGATAAAAAATAAGACAAGCATACAATGAAAACAAATAATTATCTAATTTATGATGACGATGATGATGATTACTTGTGATGCACAAAGCTATTAAAGCAACAAATCTGACCAATTGTTTTGTTTTTCCAGCTAGTATGCCAGTGACAAAGAAGTTGAGTGTGGCAATTATTGACAGCAATCCAGCACTGAGTAGTGGCTTGTGCATCAAAAAGGAAGACCCCCCCGATCCTAGAGTCAGTACAGTAACTCCTGCTTCTATATCATTTCTCCAAGGTATCTTGTTTTTAAGGTTTGATTTTTCTTATCATCGTGGTGTTAACTTCAATGTCTATTTTTTTTGCCCTTTCTCTTGACATAGAATCAGCCAAACTATTATTAGAGAGAAACTGACAAAAGTGCAACTATGCAGAGGATAAGAGGATATGATCCAAAATAAAATAAACAAGGTATATCATGAAACATAAAAAAACAGACATGTTACTCGAACATCAATTTGGGACACCTAAATTCGAGAACTTATTAATGGTTAACACAGTTCACACGTGTGGTTGAAGTGTTAGATTTGGTTAAATAGATATATTAGGTGTCATATTCGTTGGCCATCTACTGAACTTATCATGAATTTAAACGTTATTAACCTTGATTTTCAAGTGTTCAAAAATCAAATACGCGTGTAGTTAAAACACCTGAAATCGTGGTTAATAATGTTAAAATTCGTAGTTCAGATGATGGTTACCGAGTTAGCCAATCTTGATGGCTATTTTCAAGCATAAACATGTTAATAGTGATCAAGATTTTTTTAGCAATTGATGGTATTTCTATAGAGAACAGAACATAGCGTAACATAACTTTTTGAAAAATAGAGCGCATTATCTTTAAAAATATCGGCTTATATTATCTTTTCTAAATGACAGCAGAGTACAAATGGAACAACTAATATGTTTGAAAACTAAAGTGACATTCACAATCATAACTCATGCATCTAAATAATCACTACATTAGTAAAGTGACATTTACAATCATAACTCATGTATCTAAATAATCATTACATTAGCCATGAAAAACGACATTGAACTTTTAATACTGAAATTATAAATCTGCCAAATCTTGGAAGGGTTTGGGAATCTAAGCATAATGTTTCTAGCTCTCAAGATATCTAAATGGCGTTCTTCTTCCTCATTAAAGTTTAGCGCATAATATTCCTTCTGGCTTAATTGTACACAGTCATGTCCTTAATGGAAAATACAGAATGCTAGCTGTGCGTATCTTTTCTTCTGGTTTGATGCTTTTTTTCTTTATATCTAAACTTTTCATTATTCAAGTCACCCACACAATATAATCTCCTGCATTTGACAATCTATCACTTCACTTCAAGTCTATGTTACTGTCAAGGTATCAGGACCAACAATGAGCCAAAATAGTAGCCCTTTTTTTTGCAAGACTTGTTTCTTTGCATTTACTGGTTTACTTGGCATAAAATGAACATAAAATGTATTAACAAGACACTGTTTGAGTGCAATAGCTTCAACTTGGTGCATTTTTCTTTATCGAATTGTAAGTCGTCATGACTCTTGATCTTTTTCCAGAGGCTGGTGCTTGGAAATATGTTGAACAAAACAGACATGCTTATTTTAAAAAAATGCAGGTACTTTTTCTTTCTCATTTGCTATAGCGATTTAAGTTTTAATCTACATATAGTTCTCGAATATGGATATTAGTTCAACACAACTCTTTCAAATATGGATATTAGTTCTCGAAGTGCAAAGTTGTTTGGAGTTATTTAAGGAAATTGAATTGAATGCTGTGACACAGACGCTATTCTCTCAGTTTATTTGCAAAATTTATATTCCCAATCGTACATATATTGATCACGTGTATGATTGTTCGTGACAGGATTACATAGTTTGGAGATTTTGATTGAGCGACTTGGTTCTCAGTCTATTTATTATTTAAAGGCCTTACCCTTTCAAAGCCATTAAATTGGCTAACAAGACTAAGTCTTTTAAGGGGCTAACATGTATAACTTTTTCAAGACATTATGATAAAAATCACAACTAAAAACAGTAAAAACATTTTTTATTTCGACTTAGTTAAATAGGTAGGCCTGTTTAGACCTAAAAATGCTTGCGTGAAGGCCTAAAGCTTGACATTTTAGCCGAGTAGAGCTATGAAAAGGTACATGCTTAACTTGTTTTGTAAATAGATCTTAGTAAGTCCAGGCCTAATATGCACTAGGTCGTAGCCCTCTGTAAACTGTGTGACCTTTTCTCATCCTTAGTTATTAGGGTTATTGTTTGTGGGCTTGAGCTTTCACTACTAGTATTAGTATCTAGCCTGATTATTAGTTGTGTAATTGCCAGTACTAGGATATCATATCATTTTCTGAAAGAAAAAAAAAAGAAGATATTCATGACACATTCCATTTATAAATTATCTTTTCGGCCCACTATTAGCCATAGTTACTTTTCCCTTATCTAAAGTGTAAACCCTATCGTTTAAACAAAACATCTTCCATCATAAAATTCCTAGTTTAACTTGAAAAAAGGAACAATCTTTCACAGGAATAAATAATTTGATGTTTGCAAATGTGATCGAGCTCTCAAATTTGATAGAGTCCAATGGTGTTAATTTGTCAAATTTATAAATTATCTTTTCGGCCCACTATTAGCCATAGTTACTTTTCCCTTATCTAAAGTGTAAACCTATCGTTTAAACAAAACATCTTCCATCATAAAATTCCTAGTTTAACTCGAAAAAAGGAACAATCTTTCACAAGACTAAATAATTTGATGTTTGCAAATGTGATCGAGCTCTCAAATTTGATAGAGTCCAATGGTGTTAATTTGTCAATTGATCCATATACCCAACTCCATTGTGGAATAAGCGTTTGGTTATTTTTGTTGTTTGTAATATTTATTTATTTTTCCTATGTTAAACCTTACTTTATTTAAACAAGTGGTTTTCATGTACTTCTTGCTTCAAGGTAGTAGGTTCTCCTTGTGTCCTAAGGATGCCATTTTCCTTTGACTACATTGTTTATTCCATTATTCAAAATTTAATTTTCTTTTGTTTATTTCTTCAGGTCTGGGATTATACTGGTTTCGGGTATGCTAGATATGATGCAAGAGATGTAAATAAAGACTTTCTAGGGTAAGTGTATATGCTGTAGTTAACCAAATCACTTTGAAAACAGTTATCACATTACTAATTGCAAAAATTCGATAAACCAGGTGTGTAGCAGAGAATAAAGTTCTTCATAGTTCCTTATTGTCATGCATAAAGGTATAATTCACATCGTCAGTCTGTGATATGGAGTTGATGGTTGATTATGATTAATACTGTCTGAGAAGAAGTATGAATTATTTTTATCAACTTTGAACTGATACTACATAACATTTTGTAATGTTATAAAGGGGACAAAAGAGGGAGCTTCATAAGACCCTCCAGTCCGGCTCTTATTATCTAGGATCATCTTCAGCCAAAGTAGTTCTCATAGTCCTTGGGAATTAGACCCATGTTTTGATTATGTTGATGATTTATGTCTGGCCTAGTTGAGCGAGGTATACGTGCTTACTCACCAGCATTTGGTCCTTTCTCTTGTAAATGACTAGTTATTCTTTAGCATCTCCCAGCTTATCATTAGGGTCCATCAGGGTAGTAACTGGTTTAGGTCCAATCTTTTGTATTTCTACCGACAGATTGGTCACTTATTTCTACTAAGATATGAAAATCCCTTGTGTGGAATATGTGACTTCAATATCAAGAAAATACTTGATTTTTCTTTCCATCCCCTTTATCTCAAACTTTTTGACTAGTCTATGCTGCAATTCACGAATCATAGACTAGTCAAAAAGTGTTTAAAAGAGACATAGTGAGGTACAGGATAAAGTGGTATTTAAGTGCTTATTATTACATATTCACAAGGTTGAGAATCAATCTCTAAGCAATTCAGTACAAATTTTAGTCTCAGTCATGCAATAAAATTAGACTTCAATAAATAGCAAGTCTCATTTTCATTTTCTTCCACTAATTTTGTTACTATGCGTGGGAAGAAACCATTGAATAGTAGGCTTGCTAATAGTAGTGTAAATGTCATTGAGATGCAATACTGTCTTATCCCTGGCTGTTCTAGAAATATGTAATTGTATTGTTTCACTTTTAAGTTTTTAATTCCAGCTATCTTTTGACTACTTCAATGGTTTCTCAATCAAATACTTTGCTTATTATGTTTTCAATGAGTAGAAGTTTTTTTCCAAGGCACGACTCTTACATTACATTGAGAACTACAAACTTGTTGACAGGATTCTGATTTCAAGACAACATTCTATCCATCGAGGTTAAGTTCAATGACTTCAAATACAATCTCTATGTCCGCAGTGGATGAGAGTACGCCATCCAAAGAACCTTCACCTGCTCATGGTCATACTTCAAAGCTGGAACTTAGTGATGGCAGTAGCATATATGCCAAGTTGGTGGTAAGTGAAAATCTGTTTATTTGTTGGCCTCTCCATTCCTTTTTAGTTGTTTTAAATTTACTTATTCATATACCAAGATAACCAAAGACATTTATTATTTTCAATAAAATTATCTATCTTTTTCTTATAATACCCCTAATTAAATATTATCTAATTCCATTTATTGCTCTCTGTAATAAATAGTTAATGATATGATTGACAAAGCAATAGTTCATGTTGTATTGAACTTTGTAAACGAAAAATAAAAAGGAACAATTTTTTTTCTATAAAAGTGACAAACTGACAATTAAAAAGGAATGGAGAGAGTATGTTGCAATGCTACAAGTAGTGACAAAATCATATTTAGAGGCCCATTAGCAATTGTGTGATTGTTATAATTTATTTAATATACTACAATTGGAGTCTAATTTTATAGATGTTTGTTCTGAAGGTTGGTGCTGATGGAGGAAAATCACGTGTTAGAGAATTAGCAGGATTCAAAACAACTGGATGGAATTACTCTCAGAATGCAATTATCTGCACTGTAGAGCATACTTCTGCTAACCATTGTGCATGGCAGCGGTTTCTACCTAATGGTCCAATTGCACTTCTACCCATGGGTGATAATTTTAGCAATATTGTTTGGACGATGAGTCCAACAGAGTCAAACGATCGCAAATCAATAACCGAAGAAATGTTTTTGAAGGACATGAATTCTGCTTTGGATTATGGATATGGACCTCATCCTACGTCAAGCTCATTAGGAGCTCGTGACATATTTTCTTGGCTTAAAATGGATGGAACTTTATCAGCTAATGAACCCTTTGAAATTCCTCCAAAAGCAATAAGATTGGCATCTGAAAGGATGGTGTTTCCTCTGTCTTTACGGCATGCCAATTCCTATGCATCAAAGCGTGTGGTTCTAATAGGAGATGCAGCCCACACGATCCATCCTCTTGCAGGTCAAGGAGTTAATTTGGGTTTTGGGGATGCATATTCTCTTTCGAGAGTTATTGCTGAGGGAATTGCTTTGGGATCCGATATTGGAGAGGTATGTTATGACTCTGATAATTATATCATGGTATTTATAATATTAAAGACTAGTGAATTGCTTTGGGAATCCATATTGGAGGTGTATGTTATGTCTCCGATGCTTTTATCACGGTGTCTTGGACTTCTCTTGACGTATGTTTGGGAGTTGGATTTTGGAGGGGAAGGTTGTAGAAGACCGAGTCTATATCTTGATATATATTTGATGCGTTTTTAAAAATTGAATGGATAATGTGATAGATGATTATACAATATTTCAATAACTCTTTTAATCGATTTTATAAACATTTTATAATTTCTTTAATTTTTAAATGACAAATAAGCCTTCCCCCTCCTTTTCCCTCCAAGACCCAACTCCTAAACACAGCCTAAGGTGCCAACCAGCTCAGCTAGTGAAGGGAGGGGAGCCCCTGAATGCAGGGAACTAAGCAAACCATTGGAGTAGGGTTTTGGACGGACGGTTTTCAAAAAGTCCTCAAACATTTTCCCTCTTTACTGGATATGATATGGTTATTTAATTTTCTTAACGTTGATATGCAGGTAAATTTGTTAAAGAAGTATGAACAGGAGAGGAAACCCGCAAATGTTACGATGATGGCGATCCTTGATGGCTTCCAAAAAGCTTACTCTATTGATTTTGGACCTTTTAATTTTCTGCGAGGCGCAGCCTTCAATGGAGCAAACTTTGTATCACCACTTAAGAGAAGCATAATTTCTTATGCTTCAGGGGAGAGAAAGTTGCCCATTTTCTTCTGAACAAAGAAATGTAGTTTATATAAATAAAGTCATTGCTTGACTGCATTTTCCACATGGCCGATTCTTTTATTTTCCACATGATCAAAATAAGTTTTGGCCAAAGGTTCAGCAACACCATAGTTTATCTTTTTTCGTTCCTAGGGTTGAGGATGGATGAATTAAAATGATTTAGTTTTCATATTTATTCTGTCTCCTTGTAAGTTTTTATGCAACAATAGATGGAAGTCGGTTAGTTTTGCATCTTCTAAGCCTTCTATGATGTTGTCAATTTAGAGCTTATTGATGGTAGGAATGTTTGCTGTTTAATTTGCTTGAGTGTATGATAGTAGTATATTAGAATACGAGTGTTAGCAACACACAATAACACATTTTTTAACATTCTTTTGGTGGTTAAAATTTGTTTGGGTCCCATATAATGGCGAAATTCATGTGAATTTTAATCAATAAAAAAAAAAGGCTCAGGTTCGAACTTGAAAGGATGCATTTAGTCATGATGAATAAAAACATAATCAATTCGATTTTGGAGGGTTTGTTAACTATGAAATTTTGGCCAAAGATTGTTCTCTCCGTGATTTGTCACAAATTCATAAATAATCCGTGTTCATCCATTTAGTTAAATTAGTTAACTAATGAATTAACCATTGATGAAAAATTAAGTTGTATAATTTTTTTGTGCAAGTTTATCTTTATTATTTTTTAAAATATGCTTATCTCTTCACTCTTTCTATCCAATCAAACAGATGAAATGTTTTTTTTTGTTGTTTTTCTTTCATATCAAACAATATATCAAATCTATTATCTAATATACTTTACATTTAGTTTTCTCTTCACATACTCTCTATCTTCTTGCTATCTTCTTAAAATCAAACACACTATGTATTTATATTGAGAAGTAAAAATTGTTGAAGTTTTGGTCAATTATCCAAGAGTGTAGATCAAAACTTTACTTCTCTATCGATTTTATTAGGCGTAAAATCAATATGGTTGCTCACCTA
>Ga0099826_10002137_pt1 | contig 12558 bp, 7 predicted proteins | sample Mtrugardesep15_FD_76830 | JGI IMG/M metagenome (GOLD analysis project Ga0099826, IMG submission 76830) | Root nodule microbial communities of legume samples collected from California, USA - M. trunc garden sep15 | ecosystem: Host-associated > Plants > Roots > Nodule | place: USA: California...
ATTTTAGTGTCATAAAATACTCCCTCCATTCCTTTTCTTTTGATGTTTTAGAACTTCAACTATATTCCAAAACTTTTGATGTTTTAGTGAATTTATTATTGTTTTCTCAATTTTACCCTTGTTGGAAAACACAATAAACTATTAAAGTAGTTGTGACCTTTGATTTATCACATGTGAATTTAATGATAAATAAGGACATTTAAGTAAAAAACACACAAATGTTTATATACTTTAATTACTCCTTAAAACTTATGTCAAGAGCTAAAACATCAAAAGAAAATGAATGAAGGGAAATGTTCTTCCATCACATTTTGCTCACTCTCAACTGTACTTTCGAAAATGCCCTCATCGTGAGTTAAGTCACGCATAGGTTAAACATTGCGTGATTAACCCACGCTGTGTGTCCTTTTAAAGGTCAGACAGCAGCTAATTTCCTCATTTCTCATCTGAAATCTCCAAAAATACTCTCAAATCAACCAAATCCCTAATTTCTTCAAGTTCAAATCCAACAACACTCCAATAACAAGTAAGTTTTCTTCAAGTTCTTAGTCATGTTCACAAAAACATACAACCATAATATAATGCTTGAAAGGGAGGTGTTATTTTCTTTCCTTTATTTTGTTTCGGTGGAAGTTTAATATAACAATTTAGGTTTCTTTTGGCAGATTCAACTCAATTGTTAGAAAAATTTGAGTTGGATTTTGAATTGGGGTTTTGTCACACACACACATAAAGATAGGGAGGGGAGTGGTTTTATTAACACTCTTTGCATGTCAGAAAAATTTATGTTACTTTCACATTCTACCATTCAAACACACATAATGGAAAGTACCATTAAATTTCACCATTTGGCAGAAATAATACGTAATCATAAGACTAGAATTACACGGTAATGTTTTTGTGAACACATTTGAAAAAATTAGACTCACAGTCGTAAGATTTTAGGTTTAATTTTAAACATATTTGAAAATGTTCAACCTAACATATTGACCTTGCCAATTGAATTAGGTTGTATAGACCTAACACCTGTTCAATTTTTATTTGGTGCTCTTAATTCATTGATTATATAACTCCACTCCTCTTATGGTATGAATGTGTTTTTTGAATGAAAATCAATATATGTTTGATCGCCACAACCAATTAATGAGATTGCAAATATTCTTAATGACACAATGAACATGGACATCTCTTTATATTTGACCACCATACCTAACGTAGGTGCACACACTTGAGATATGACCATGGACTTTAAATATTGTTCATATTGGCTTTTGAGTGAGAGAGTCTTGTGAAGTATAATGCCCTATGTTTTCTTCAACTTTTGCTCGACTATAATGGAAAATGTTCATACTGCCTTTGAAGTGATATAGTCTTTTGAAGCATAACGCCTTTTGTTTTCTTCAACTTTTGCTCGGTTATATTGGGAAGAATTTATTCTCCCAACCACTTTTATTGGTACATCCCATGTGTCATTTGGGAGGGAAAACGATAACATTTCTCATAATCATGATTATTAATTTACAACGGCGTTGATTCAAGTAGAAACACACATGGCATTATGCTAGACTATGTTGGGAAGAGTTCATACTGGCTTTGAAGTGATAGAGTCATTTGAAGCATAATATCATTTGTTTTCTTGAACTTTTACTCGTTTATACTGGTTATTGTTCATGCTACTTTGAAGTGATAAAGTCTTTTGAAGCATAATGCCCTTTGTTTTCTTCAACTTTTGCTCGACTATGTTGGGAATCATTTATTCTCCCAACCATTTTCTTTATACATCCCATATGTGTCATTTGGGAGGAAAGACTATAATATTTCTCATCAGATTATTTTCAACGGTATTGATTCAAGTAGTTTGACCCAATAATTCATTCTAACATGCCGTTGTTCACACATCATTTATCTTCTTTTTATTTTTACCATTTGTTTCTAAAACTCATCTCTTTATAAATAAATATCTTTTAAAAAGGTATACATAAACTTATCTCGGTTAGTATGGACATTGCATAGTATATGTATGAGCCGATGTTCAAACCTTGGATACCTCATTTATTCAACTGAAAATGTTAATTTCTAGCTACTAGACTACTTGATAAAAAAAGATAATAATATCCTTTTAAAAAATCTTTCTATAAACTATGAGTAATATAAAAGTATTCAAGAATTTTATCACTATAACATCATAAAAATTATTTAAACCCTTTTTAGACGTATGTTAATTAATTAATTTTAATTGATTAATATTTTTTAATTGATTATAGTAATAGAAAAATACAATTACGTGTATATTTGAATTCGAATGATGAATATTTTAATTAATTAACTCAAATTTATATTTACTAACTGAAAGTATTTTGGTCCACTTGTGACTATACAGCCCGACACCTTTAGCAAGTTGGGCAAGAAAATTATCATTTAATCTAAATGGAACATATGAACATAAATTGTCTATAGTCAATTTAAATAATTATTGCAACAATTGCTACAACAATGTCGATATTATACGAGAAATATAATTCAAGGAGGTAGAATACCAATGTTATAATTTTAAGTATTGACATGTAAAATGCTCTGGCGGGGAAAATATTCATTAGAGAAATACAAAAACCTTCGTAAAATGCAAACATACAATTTAGTAAAAACCAAAATAAAAAATATATAACTCAATCTTTTAGATTTTTTTTGCCTTTCGGAGGACAATACACATCATACATATTTATGTGCAATATGCGCGCCTTTGATTATATCCACTGCCCTCTATTCACATACACACACGATCAACCTAAGTAATTTTAAAGTAGTGAGGGTTTGTAATGTTCGTAGAATCAAAGGAAAGGAATAACATAACATGCTCATTAGATTTAGATTACATATAAATGAACGCACAAACCCTGTTACATTCAACAATGTTTATTTGTTATAATATCCTTGTAAATTTGAACACATTAAGGACCAACTTGTATCAAATTTATATGTTTTCGTTGAAGATTTATATTTTTTATTTTCACCTCTTTAATGAATTGGATTTTAGAACACATTATTACTTTAATCGGTTAATGTCTAAATTTGCAAGTTTAATGAGTTTCATTTGTATACTTCATTGAGAACTATCGACATTTTTCCATAGTTACTAGTTAACATAATTACTACAAGATTAGTAAAAGTTATCTACTTATGCATTTGTGTATTTCCCTTCTAGTTGGTGGCGATTGTTGTCTTGTTACTTAATCTTTGTGACTTATGCCCTTCATCTTCTATTTTTTTTACCCAGATTCGCAGGCAAACAAAGTAGTGAATCTATAGCCTAATCACAGTTTCAATAATGTCACGCCTTTGGTAAGTATCATTGATTATCAACTCTTTTGTTTATGTATATTTTGAGTGATTGGTATATCCACATCTATTCGAAGTCTAGAGATATTTTATTTTGGGATGTATAATCATTTAGAGATGTTATCTTTAAAAATTATGGTTGGTGATACATGTTATATACATAGTTTTGATTTTAAAAATATTGAAAATACAAAGATACTTTGTTGAAACTTTTGTAAATATTATTTTGTAGTAAAAATATCTCGAAGATTTCTTATTTAATGGGTCGATCATGATTAATGTTGAGTCTTGATAAATATCTTCAATCTTTTTTTTTTTATCGCCTACACTCTCCCTTATAATTAAATTACACTTCAATTTTTTTTTGTTACACTTTAATTTAACGAGATGCATCATCTCTTAGACTCGTTGCGTAGTTCCTTTTCTAATCTTCTTCAACTATAAAAAACACAAAAATTAAAAACTAATCAATTTCTTGTCGACCACTAAAATTATTTTTTTATTACAAGTGTTAAATCATTTTTAGGTTTCGGTAACAAATGCCTATAGAACACTATTTAAAAATTTTAAATTAAAAAATTATTCATTTAAAAGTTTTAATTAAATAATTCAATTCCTAATATATTATTAAATGCGTAAATTTTTAGAAAAACTCACCTTACGCGTTAAAATTTTTAAAGAGTGCCCAAAATGACTTATTATTATTTTTCCATTTTTTAATAAAATAATAGAGTCAAATATTCTTCATTAAGTTATAAAATATTTTTGTGTCCTCGTTAATTTAACTCAATTGGTAGGGACGGTGCGGTTATGGTGCATAAGGAAATCCTTATGCATCCTGCATAAATCCAAAAATGATTTCTGTGAGTTGTACTCCAAAACCATTATATGTACTTAATGGTTTTCAGCAGGTGAAAAAACTAAGGACCCGTTTCTGTGAGTTGTACTCCAAAATCATTAGATGTACTTAGTGATCATTTCTGGATTTATGCAGGGTGCAAAAGAATTTCCTTATGCACCATATCCGCTGTAAGTAGGAACAAAGCATAATATATGAAAATTTCGTAGTTCAAATCCCGATCATCACAAAAAAGAGGAAATGTTAACTAGTATCCCTAGAGCAGGAGTTATAAAAAGAAATGTTTTTTTCGAAAATTGTGTATTTTATTTTTTGAAACTTCAAAAAGTGTTGTTTTTAATGTTGACTTTATTTTTTTTATCTTTAGTTGCTTAACTAGTGTCTCGGACAGAAAAAAAAACATTTTTATAAATAAAAAAGTTAAAGATCTATAGAAATTCAGATATTTTATTTTTCTCTTAAAAAAAAAATTCAGATATGTTGTTGCTCTCTCTCTCCCAAGTCGCAAGTGAAAATGATGTCGTTTTCCTATGATTTTTTTTTTGAAAACTTGAATTTCACTTCAATTTTAATTTCCCTCACTCCCGCAGATCTAGCTTTTCTTTCAATCATCATCCTCATTTCATCACTTACTTGAATCAGTTCACATTTTCCTTTCTCATCACACCCTACCAAAACAAGCAACCTTACCTCTCTCACTCCTCCAAACTCTACTCCCCACCATTACACTCAAAATCACAATCACAATCACTCACTCACATTCCAATTCGCACCCCTCAAAATGAAGAACACAAAACCCCAAACCCAATCAACACCATCTTCAAGATCTTCATCACTATCTTCCCATTTAGCAATGGTTGAACTCAAACAAAAAATCTTAACCTCCCTCTCTAAACTCTCCGACCGCGACACTCACCAAATCGCACTCGAAGATCTCGAAAAGACAATCTTATCCCTCACAACTGACGCTATTCCAATGATCTTAAACTGCTTATACGACGCCGTTTCCGACCCTAAACCCTCCATCAAAAACGAATCCCTCCGTCTCTTATCCTTCGTCTGCTCTTCACACCCCCATTCCGCTTCACCTCACCTCCCCAAAATCATTTCACATATTGTAAAACGGCTTAAAGACACTGATTCTGCTTCCCGCGACGCATGTCGTGATTCGATTGGATCAATCGCCGCTCTTTACCTCAGAGGAGAGAATAACAATGGGAACAATGGGAGTAATGTGAATGGTTCTTTGGTTGGATTGTTTGTGAAGCCGTTGTTTGAGGCAATGGGGGAACAGAATAAGGCTGTGCAGGGTGGTGCGGCGGTTTGTATGGCGAAAATGGTGGAGATGACGGCTGCTGTGGAAGATGGTGGTGGCACGGTGGTAGTACCGGTCAATGCGTTTCAGAAGATGTGTCCGAGGATCTGTAAATTGATTAATAACCCTAATTTTTTGGCGAAGGCAGCGATTTTGCCTGTGGTGTCTGCATTGTCTCAGGTTTGGTGAATTTTGATGTTTTTAGTTTTTATGTGTTCGATGAAATGATTTTTGAGTTGATTAATTGATATGAAATTGAAATCATGTCACATATATTTTGAGATATTTTAGAAACTAATCTATAAAAGTGTCACTTTGGTGTGATTTGATTGAATATATGTTAAAAATGTTTTACACTGTCAGTGCATAGAAATTAATCTACTATAATTTAATTTGTATTTACACTTGCATTCAATCAAAGCATGACACAGATGCGTGTCGAGATATTTTAGGAACTAACCTGTAAAAGTGGCACTTTGGTGTGATTTGATTGGATGCGTGTGTAAAAATGTTTTATACCGTTGGTGTAAACAAGTGGTTCTATAAAGGTATTTTAATGTAATATAGTAATATGCATATTGAATGGTATGCCCTGTTGTGTTGTCTAATCATATTTTAGGAAATAAACAATGTAGAGATTAAGTGACATACATTGTTAGTGTGAATCAGTTTTTTGCAATAAGGATCCATTTTTTTGTAGCTTCATATTATTAATTTTAAGATTAAGTTACAAGAGGGGATTGATATATCAGAATAGTGATTCTCATTGGATGCATGTTATGATAATGTATATGTGTTACATTTTTACCCTTTCGTCCAATTATATCTGAATATAAAGACATTTGTTGAGATATTTTAGGAAATAATGTAGAGATTAAGGGGGGATACAGTTTCAGTGTGAATCAATTTTATACAAATCCAATGAGAATCCATTATTTTGCAGCTTCATATCATAAGTTTCAGGATTCGGTTACAAAAGTAGATTAATATGTCAGAACAGTGGATTCTCATCGTATGCATGTGTTGAGTTGGTTTACGCTGACAATGTATCTCTTTTAAACTCGATAGTATAACAAAATGGCGAATGATAAATATGATTTGATGACAGTGTAAGACTTGCATATGCTTTAAATTCTTTATTAAGTTTGAAGAGTTTTAATTTTGTTTTAAACGATATTTATCTTTGGCTTACTATTTAAAATATAGGTAGCCTTTGTCGAATGGAAAGAACAGGAACCAAATGAAGTGGTTCAGTCTTCTTGGTTCCTTTTGTTTTAGTAGAATAGAACCACAATGTATCACTTTTTAATCCTGTTCTGTTCAACAGTTCAATTTTAAAGAAGCACTAAATATAGAATGGAGCTAGTGTTATCTTCTGGCTGTCCCAACTTTTAACATGTTTGCAAAATGCTACCTTAGACTGGTATACAAGGCAGTAAGCAGAAACTAATAAAATTGATTAAGACTGAAAGTTGTGTTTGAGTGGATTGCTGCCTGAAAATTTAGCTTTTATTTACTGTAGTTGATTCATTAGGAATTTTTGAACCGAGATATTGTCTTATCTAGACTACCAAGTTATCATTTTGTGATAGAAGACAATTATAGGAAAAAGATTGATAATTAATCGAGTATCAATTGCAGGCTGGGGCAATTGCACCACAAAGCTTGGACAATTTGCTATCTAGCATTCATGACTGCCTCTCTAGTAGTGATTGGGCAACACGTAAAGCAGCAGCAGAGGCATTAAGTTCCTTGGCATTGCATTCAAGTAGTTTGATTACTGATAAAACGACGCCCACAGTGACATTGCTTGAGGCTTGTCGGGTTGACAAGGTAGTTTTTGCAATGAATTTTTCTCATTATAACTTTGAACTAGCTTCTTGCCATACCATATTTGTTTCTCGAGTCTCTTGTTTTGAATGCCACATCATCTTACCATTTCTTACAAATTTTATTTTCATGAAATGGTCTGTGTCAAAAATGAATTAATTCAATACTGTGTAAGGACATCATGTCCTCAAGACATAAAAGGAGGTGGCTACGATATTCTTTTTCTTTGACTTTGTTGTGCGTATTCTAGTGTACAATTACCTCTTTTAATTAGCACTAAAAGAAGTATGTGCCCGCAGAAAATTGATAGCACATTCTCTCGACTAGTCGAGTTGTTTTCTGTGACAAAAGTATCACACGAGTCAGATCTGAGAATTATTTGTCCTAGAATGGCAGATTTGTAATTTGTTGAAATTTCATTACTAGAGAACTGTTTTTGTTGCTTTTCTAGTCATCTAATTATTTTCTGGAAAACAATATTATTGATTGCAGATAAGACCTGTGAGGGATAGCATGACAGAGGCATTAGACCTGTGGAAAAAAATTGCAGGGAAAGGAGATGGATCTTCTCATGATTCAAAGCTATTGTCATCTGGTAAGAACATTTCATTTGTCTGTGGTAATCCAATCTCCAACCACTTTTGTCATGGTTTCTCTTTGTAATGATTTTTTTATGCTTTAGATGGTGGGAATCCTGAACCGGCTGTTTTGACAGAAACTAGTGACCTGAAAAATGTAAATCCTGATGAGAGGAAGACTGATCCATCAGTGAAGGATTTACCAACCAGTTCTTCAAACACGGATTCAAATTCTAAGGCCAAAGCGACAAGCATCTCAGAGAAGGCAGTTGTAATATTAAAAAAGAAACCACCTGTCTTAAATGATAAAGTACTAAACCCAGAATTTTTCCAAAACCTTGAAAGAAGGGACTTGGATGATTTACCAGTGGAAGTGGTTGTTCCTCGCAAATGCCTCAATTCTTCAAGCTCAAACAATGACGAAGAGTCAAAGGCAACTGCCAAAGATTCAAACGAAAGAACAAATGCCACTGGAAATGTGACTAATGATGGCTTCCATGGATCTGTCAATAATAAATATCATGGTTTAGAGAGAGGTAATGATGGAAATTCAAGACAAAGGAATTATGAAGACTTTGCTCAGGACAGATATTATGAAAGAAGAATGAATGCAAAAGAACTGAGGACAAAAGCAAACGATACAGTAGACAGGTCTGAAAATGATCAGAGGGATGGTTCTGCCAATATTGCAGGTTTTTCTAGAGCTGATGGTCAATCAGAAGTACCCTTCTCCAATAACAGGGGAAACTTGTTGGCCATCCAGAGACAGTTAACACAGCTCGAAAGACAACAGGGTCATTTGATGAACATGCTGCAGGTATGTTTTTATGGCCCAAATAATCAGTTCTTGTATATGTTCTTCATAAGTAGTAAGTAACAGATGTTTTAACAACTTTACAGGATTTCATGGGTGGATCTCATGACAGCATGGTGACTCTAGAGAACAGAGTACGAGGTCTTGAGAGGATTGTTGAAGACATGTTACAAGATTTATCTATATCATCAGGCCGTAGATTCGAGGGATCATCCGGTCGGCCTTCTAGCAAGTATAATGGTTTTAATGAATACTCCAATGCCATTGCCAAGTATGGAAGAGGTGGTGATGGACGCATCCCATTTAATGAAAGGTTTACCCAATCTGATGGGAATGCTTTGGGGATGAGGGGAAGAGGGCCATCATGGAGATCTGACATGCCTGAGGGTTGGGATTTTCCTGGGTACGGTGCTTCTAGAAATGGCCAGATTTCCTCAAGAAGGGCTTTTGGTGGTAGTTCTGTTGATGGAAGATCACCAAAATCAGTGCATGAGAGTGATCAAGGGGGCAGCAGGAGAGCTTGGGAGAAAGCAGCAATGCCCATCCGGCTTGGTGAGGGGCCCTCTGCAAGAAGTGTTTGGCAAGCTTCTAAAGATGAAGCTACTTTGGAAGCAATTCGGGTTGCTGGCGAAGACAATGGAACATCCAGAGCAACAAGAGTAGCAGTCCCTGAAATGACTGCTGAAGCAATGGCTGATGACAGTGTTGGACAAGAGAGGGATGCAATTTGGACTTCTTGGAGTAATGCATTCGATGCCCTTCAAGCAGGTGATATAGATTCAGCCTTTGCAGAGGTGTTGAGTACCGGAGATGATCGTTTGCTTGTAAAGCTAATGGATAGAACTGGCCCTGTAATTAACGAACTTTCAAGTGAGATTGCATGTGAGATCTTGTATGCCATCACTCAATTCTTACTGGAGCAGGATCTGTTTAATATCTGTTTGTCTTGGATTCAACAGGTATGGCTTCTCTTTTATTTTACTTTTTTATTAGTCAGAATATGTATGTTGTCTCAGTATATGAATTTTCTCATTCAAAATAAAACTCACCACGTCCCAAATATAATATGAATAGACGATTTTTCTATTTGTTTGATTATTTTGTCAAAGTCAAAACTAGCAAAGTTTGGCATTGTCAGAATAGATTTTCATTTATAAAATTGACATAGCATTATTGAAGGGTTTCAACGACTCCTTGGCGTAATTAATTTCAAAACCAGGCATTCCTATGTCTCAAAATTAGTGTTTAAATCTCCTGATGATTTTAAATGATAGATCTCAAGCTGTAGAATCTATTTATTTTGTTATGGTTAGTTGGAGGACTGGCATACTGTTAGGAATAGGACTAAAGATAGGTGGGTTCATTATAGGAAGAAGGGAAATCATGCAACTCGTTAGCCTTAGTTTCTATGACTAGTTCTGTTAGTTGTTTGTTATTGCTGTTACTAATTTGCAAGGGACTAACCTTCCTCTTTGGAGGATTAGGAACTTATTTTGTTTTGAGAGCTAGAGAAAGCCGTAGTGTGAGGGGAGATTAACTCTTGTGTTACCTTTTTCCTTCATCCAATAAACTCATGGGTGAATAATCCCGTTTCTCTATGCCTTTGAAGTTCACCAATGGCTAGGATCCTAAGACATGCAGTCTGTTTCTTCTGCATGGTCACCAGCTAGACAATATAATATACTTAGTCCAATGTTATAGATCCCCTGTTTCAATAGCGATCACCTTGTTTACTCAAAGCTGTAATTCATTGCCCTATTTAAGCAGTCACTGTGTTATGAATTACAAGACCTTCTTTTTGTTTTTGGAATCATCACATCCTTGTCTGGATTGGCATATGATCCAACATAGTTGTGGTCAATCTGTTTGTGACTGGCAGTTTTTATTTTTGTTACATGGTCCAGATTTTAAAGTAATTTTTCCTCCTGGGATAAATTTCCTCTGAAGTGAGTTAATCTCTATGATGATCTGGGATGATGATTGACCATTATTTAATTTTAATTGCACTGAGCCCATTTGGGTTGACCTGGTGGTGTTGGCTTGGGACCTTGGAGTGTGCTCCTCCTCAAGGTCTCTGGTTCGATTCTCCCCTGTGACAATTTGGGTGGGCTAATTTAGCTTCTTCAATTTTTTTTAATTGCACTGTATTCTTTACCCATTGAAATTCATAGGACAATATATGACCTCGTTACTTTAGTTTAGAACAATGTTATTTTGAATTGCATCTTAAGATTAATAGAATCTTACCTTTTTATATTCAAGATGCATTTGAACAATAAAGTTCAGAAAGTTATTGGTTATATAAGATAACACATTCAAAAACATACTATTTTTCTTTGACTTAAACATTTCTTCACTTGTTTAGCATTTGGTGACTATACTGCTTTATACACAATGCTGCATTTGCTTTCCTTTTTTTTGCCAACTTTATATCTTTATGATGCTTAAGATACTAAATTCGTGATCATAATGTTCAGTTGGTGGAGGTATTATTCGAAAACGGCCCTGATACTTTTGGCGTTCCGATGGAAGTGAAGGAAGATCTCTTGCGGAATTTACACGACGCTTCAACAGATACAGCTGAGGGCTGGGAAGGTGCACCTCCAGATCAACTTTTATTGCAGTTGGCATCAGGTTGGGAAATTGATTTACAACAGCATGACAAATAGGCTCATAAAGAACAAATTACGCTGATAAGATTCTGTCACATTTTAACTTGAGTTTGGGATGATATCCTTGATAGTTTTAGCGAGTGTACCATTTGAAATATATATGCTATTCAGGTATTAGGCCTGCAAGTAAAAATTACAATGGCACAAATCCATGCTCCTTTTTTTGCTGCATCTTGGTGACCGGTCGGAGAGATGTTTGATATTTGGATATCATCATTATTACTAAGGTAGTATGTTTCTGGTTGTCAATGCCTAACTAGGGTGTTTAAAATCATTTTGTAAATTGAGATGAATGAATGACAAATCTTCCTTGTAATTACACTCGTTTAAGTTTGAAATGTTGAAGATGATCACGCATTGTTAGATAATGGATATGGAAACACTATTATTGGTTTTTTACAAGCGTACTCTTCAATATTTATTCCTATTCCTATTTAGAATGGCAAACTCAGATTAGCAAAGTGCAGGTTTACCCAAAAGTCTTGTTTGATTTGAAAAAATGTTTTTATTCATAGTACACAAATATCAATTGCCTGTTTCAGAGATTTTAATAGGAAACGACAGAAACAGTATATTTGTGTTTTTTATTTTTTATTTTTTATTTTTTTTATTTGTGACAAAATTATCAGAACACTACATAATCTTTAACGTAAAGTCAGTATCATAGTTCCACATTTTGTGGATTTTAAAATTAATGTTCTACATTTTATTTTATTAAAAGAAATTGAATTTTGTGAGTAGTAAAATTGAAACTGAATAAGTGAAAATAATATGTATAAGATTGTCTAGATTGTTAAGGTGTTTTTGATTTGTTTAAATTTGTTTGAAAAATACCAATTGTATCTGGAGTACAATTCAGTCTTTTTCTACATGGTGTCAAATATTTATTGTTTTGCAAATTAAATGCATCTTAAGTGACAAAAGAAAGTTAAACTCTGCAAAAATAAAATAAAATTATGCAATGATGTTCCTCAAGGTCATAGAAGCTAAAGTTTTATGCCTCAAATAATAATTTTAAATAAAACACAATGAATATTCTCATTTTTTCGACATTATATTCATCCATCTCTTATAAAAAAAGAATCAAGTTATTGGTGACCTCAACAATAACACAAGAAAAAAAAAAAGGAGAATATTGCACTTTGGTACAAGTA
>Ga0099826_10002138_pt1 | contig 12557 bp, 12 predicted proteins | sample Mtrugardesep15_FD_76830 | JGI IMG/M metagenome (GOLD analysis project Ga0099826, IMG submission 76830) | Root nodule microbial communities of legume samples collected from California, USA - M. trunc garden sep15 | ecosystem: Host-associated > Plants > Roots > Nodule | place: USA: California...
ATAGCAGCCTTAATTACCTTCATTGCAGCCTCCAACACCTTCATTGTGTTGGGTGTGAGGGGTTAGGTTTATCCCACATCAACTAGAGATATGGCCTAAGTGGTGTTTGTAAGTGTTGGTGAACATCTCTCACTTTAGAAGCCGGTTTTGTTAGACTGAGTTAGGCCTAAGCTAAATTCTAAGACTTCATGTACTAGCAAAACATGGCTTTAGTTTATCAGAATGTTACCTTGCTTTTCATAGTTTATAGGTATTCCTTCCATATAATTATGCAAATGAATTTCGGAAATTATTTCTTGAATGAATATTCTAACTCGCTGGATTAAAGAATTTCATATCCTGTACATATTATTTTGGATGATTGCTTGTTACTTGAACACATCCAGTAGGTATGCATCCCTGCCATATGAAGTACAGCTCACCTATGTTTTTATATGCTTTTCGTCTCTTCATTTGTCTGGCTTGAGAAAATTAGGCTGGATCTTGGATTGCATTTTACTCAGGATATTCTTTCTGAACAATTCTTTTTGTTTTCAGCTTTTCAGCGCTCGGGACATGGCCCAAAAGACAGTGATAGGACAGGACCAAATTGTGTATAGTACTGACAAGGACTTTCTTGACCAAGATTATGAAGCTAACGAATGGGATAAAAAATTTCGGGAGCTAGAGAGATCTGATTGAGAAGCCTTAAAGGTTATACAGGTGAAACAATTTAACCACTATATATGAATAATCCATTTCAATGTGCTTCGGTGGCAATCAAATGATCACAGTATAATTATGCTGATTCAATGATCGGGTCATATTCAAGAAAGTTTCAGGCTCACATGTTGTCATCGTCATATCTAGGCTGCATTATGTTAAAGTATTGGATGCGGCCCCGGATTCTCAGCTGCGTTTTCTTGTATATCATAGTTCTAGTTCATGTCTTTTAGACTGTCACTTGTACCAGATGAATAGTAAACGTTGAGTAGGAAAAACAATATTCATTGTAATACTTGGTATCATGGGTTTTATAGATGTTACCTGATTGATACCGAAATTCGTATTGTGCAAAGGTAAGAGAGAAGCAAAGGAGGAAAAACTATTGTTCAACTTTAGTTCGTTGTATATTTATCACATTGAGTTTTTCCAACTTTCAAAGTAACCTCAGAATCTAAATATGTACTAAATGTCCTAATTTTCTGAAAAGGAAAGAACTATGAATAAAGTCTGAATCTATAGACTATAGACAGCTGTGTGTGTAGGTGCCATTTAGCCTGGGAAAGGCTAGTGTTTCCCACCATGGAAAGCTTTTTTCTGACCATTAGATCTAGTGAAGAACACATCTTTATCATAGACTGTCAGTATTAAATCTAACCACTCATCTTCCTCCTTGCTCCACCACCATTAGTTACTACACTCCACTTTTTGAGTATCATAAATTATGGGACCAATTCATGTTTGGCAAATGCACTGCATTCTATACCTAATGGGAAAGAATAATATCAAGCAGTATATACATATACATTCCAAATCAAATAAAGTACTATAACAGGTATTGGCATTCCATACGAGACATTAGTACTTTTTCTAGAGACCTTCTCCAGGCATAAAAATTAAAATAAAATCCACAATTATTCTAATGCATCAAACAGACATGCATAAGAGCACTTTGCTTTCGATTGCAACATTTTGTATTTTTTTTTTTAAATGAAAGATAGCTTCATTAACTTGTGAAGTGTGAATAATGTAATTGGTGAAGAAGAAGATTGTGATGAGAAAATGGAGAGTAGCAAACTAGCAATCATTCCGACAAAGAGGTACCAGTTGCAGAGGATGATGAAGAAGAAAGAGCTGAAAATGCTCACTATTGGAGAATGCAAGATTTTGATGGACCAGCTGCATAATTTTTTTTTTTGCACAAGTTAGATGCTTATTTGTAGGGTAGCAGGTCTATCAAGAACAAATACAGGCACCAGCGAAAGGGAGATGGAGGGGCGACGGCAGACACAGAGGTTTAGAACAGATCTGGTAAGGTGGTAGTGGTGGGGCAAGGAGGAAGATGAGTGGTTAGATTTAATACTGATAGTCCATGATAAAGATGTGTTCTTCACTAGATCTAATGGTCAGAAAAAAGCTTTCCCATGGTGGGAAAAACAAGCCTTTCCCAGGCTAAATGGCACCGTGTGTGTAAACTAAAAGGAGATAGACAAAGTGTTTTAGGCAATCTTATCTTATATCTTATATTCTTATTTAAGCTATCCAAATCTATTTTGTTTACGTCTCATAATTGTTTTGCCATGTGCTATGAAGCTTGGATATGTATATATAGTACGGGTGCAATATGGATACACAATATTTTTTTTAATTTAGGATACGATATGGCTTAGATGTGTTAACAGTTTTTTTATTATGAAACTTATATGTATGTAAAATACTTCAAGAAAATATGTATCGATTACTCTTCATTAATATGTATGTGTGTGTGTATTATTTCAACCAAAACAAAATAATACTTGTAATTAAAATAGAGAGTGAATAACCAAGTGACTAAACTTAAGTGGTTAATGAGCTCAGCCAAAAGATGAATGATTTGGGAAAATTTGAGTTCGATTTATGAGGAGGACTTAATCCACATGCTTATGTCTTCGTCCATGGCTGAGGGGGACGGGGGACTTAATCCACATGCCTATGTCTTCGTCCATGGCTAAGGGGGACTTGATCACTCCATCTTCAACAAGACTGAGGTGGTGGATTCCCTCGACACAAAGATCGGTGTCAGGATTCACCACCTTCAGCTGAGCCACTACGCGGTCAAACCCAAGCTTGACGACATCCACAAAGCTTCCTTCCAGCACGCTGATCCTCTCAACGAGGCCGAAACGGTTCAAGACAGCTATGTCCTCCATCTCATCTTCCCCAGGAAGGTCTTCCCTCTTCAAAGACTCCTCTAGAGCCTTCTTCTCCTCAGCCAACTTGTGGGAGGCCTTAACCGCCTGATCAAGGGTTGTTCGAGCATCCACTACTTGCTTTTCTAACATAGCAAGGTGGCTCTCATGCTCCTTAGCAACTGATCTCGCAACAACAACATCACTCTCAAGTTGGGAGACCTTGGCAAAAAGGGCATCCTTCTCCTTCGCCAACACTTCCGCCCAAACCTCACCTTCCATCGAAGCGTTGTTCAAAACTGCGGCGATCTCCAGAGCTTTCATCGCAGCAATAACTCCTTCTGTTATTGCCTTGCTTCGGCCAGCAGTGGCAAGGTCTTGAATAACCTTCAATTCAGGGTCGTCCAAGAAAAGGGTCGAATGAGAGCCGCAACGGTCTGGCTCAAACCACACTCGAGGAAGCTGAAAAAGGTCCCCATCTTCAGTGCGGATGGGAACAACCTTGATAGGTGTGACTGGTTCCCGGGTAAGGGTCTCCACCCTCTTCCTTTTTGCAGGCTCATGCACCCTCTCTTCCGGACGGTCCTCCCCCTCCAGATCTACCATCGGGCGAGAAGACGAGCCAGGACTGGCCCCAGCCAAGAGATGACTCACATACTGAGTATTCTTGCGCCGGTTTTTAGCAGCGACCTTCTTGCTTGTCTCATTCACAAGGGCCTGAAGATCTTTCATTTTTCCTCCAAAACATGAAATACAGGAAACAATCAGTGAAATGATATAAACAAGACTAAGTTGAAGAAGTAAAATAAGGCATAACTACCAAGACAATCATTTGGGTCCTCAGACACCACTAGGTCTTGAGTATTGATAAAGCAGGGCTCTGATACTGGTTTGCCCCCCGCATCCATCACTGGGTTCCCTCGTTTGTCAGTCTTAACCCCACGCGAGAAAGACTAAACAAACGCCCAGAGCTTATGATGGCCTTCTCTCTCCTCCTCCGTCAAGTTAGGGATAGTTCGGCCAAAATCTTTCGGCTCAAAGCCAAAGTGGTCATTACTCCAACACAGAGGGAAGAAGGGGCGTCGAGCCAGAGATTCGCTCCCTGCCACCTACAATAGAGTATTTAAATCTGCTTCGCTTTTCGGCCTCACCAAGAAGAAGCGCTCCTTAAAACTTTGTACCTTCCCCGCGAAGATATCAAACATCTTCTTATTCTGGTGGAAGGATACCCAAGTGGCCTTGTCCCCCGTCCCCCTCTGTACGGTGAAAAGGACGAAGAAGACATTTTTGGAAGGAGGAATGTTCAAATACTAGCACACCAACTCAAACGCCCTCATAAAAGCATAAGAGTTGGGATGGATTTGAGAAGGAGACAACTTCGTCCATCGGAGAACCTCCCTTTGGAAATCAGAAAAGGGAAGGTGAAAGCCCATGTCTTTAAAAACCACTTCATACATGGGAAAAACATGGTCCCCACAAATCGAGCACACCCTATCAGACGTACTCGGGGGGGCATAACTTCTCAATCCTCGCTGTTGCCCATAGAACTAAAAGGGATTTCCCCCATTCCGGCTAAGGCAAAACAGGATTCCGTTTCCAAAGTTTCGTCCCCTATCCAGGAAATGTTTAGCACAGCGGCCTCCCATCCGTTGGGATCTCCAACCATGGAAAACCTGAAAGATCAAGGAAAAAGTGAATCTAATAGTCAGATCCAGCCTTCCTTCACCTATCAGATTGGCCACGGCGAGGAAGGGATCGAACATCTTTACAAAATTAGATCAACAAAGAAAAACACGAGGAAAGTTAACGCCTTTACGGTATTTTCTCTCGAATGGCTAAGAAACCCTTTTTCGGCGGCAAACAGAGCTGGAAAACTAACTAAAAGTCTGTCGCTCACGTTTTCTCTCAAAACACAGAAAACAGACAACAAAAACACCTAAAACTCCTCACATACAGTGGAAACTTATACGACAAATGGCGGGAACCACTGTATCAAAGTAACATGAACCCTAAAAACATGCATTTCTATGATTTTATAAACAGGAAACTAGAGAAGTTAAGCATGAAAGCAGGGAAAAGGATTTTATAAGTAAATACATGTTGAGAAGTTGGAAACTGGACTTGAAGTTGAGAGGTTGAAGGATCGAAATGCTTCGTCTCTGAAAGGACTCTTAAAAAATTTCTGAGTTTATAAAAAATGAAGTGATGAAATTGTTTCCAATCAAGCGTTTGAAACTACTTATACCCGTTTCGTAACCTTTCAGTGTCACACAGGCACGATCCGCCGCAGTCCTTCATATGCAACCTTTCACTCTAGTTGAAGATTCACGGTCAAGATCAAATCTAATCACGCATCTTATGGTCCTGATAAGTGGTTGCGGTTCCTCAAACGTCAGAGTTAAATCAACGGTTCTGATGACGCCTTGGAAACACAAGTCAAGAACACTCTTCAGGTGTTAGGTACTCGAGTACTATAATAGCCTTTACACGTGTCACTCAGAAACCAAAGGTCATGTCCCTTCAGTCTTTCCCTCGAGACACAAGCATTAATTGTTGAATGACAAATGACCAACTCTTAGACAAGGGAATCTTCTCACCTGATCAAGACCAAGCGAAGTTCCACATACCGAACTTTAACTACTCAATCTAACGAACTTATCTGGTCATGGAACTAACATACCAGGGGTCTATTGAGCGCGTACTCTTACTCGCCCGCCGAACCCTAGGAATGACGTAGTCTCCAAAAGATGACAAGTTCTGGGATCCTAAGGTATTTTCATACCTCCCACTAAGCTCAAACCCATCCTTTATGAAAAGGACTTGCGAGGTATTGCCATAGGAACGGGCGTTCTTATCGCGAGATATTATTCACTAGTTGAATAAGGTGAGCAACCCTCCATCATACCGCCACGAACAATAGCTTCGCTCCCCAACTTAAGTAATCACTCTTTACTAAGAGCAACGACTTGGGGGGCTACTGTTCTGGACCAGTCAAAAGACCTAGGGCCCATTTACTTAGGCCCAATACAATCAAAGCCCAAATGTCACGTTTGGCAATATTACTCGCAACACACCCCCTCCTCGCGAGGGGGATGCTCGGAGCAAATGAAACCAGTTCAAACGAACTGCAACGTCTCTTCCCACGTTCCCGCGAATCTCTCCCCGACGGTTACACTTCCCACGATTTCGTAACCGTCGGGTGGAACACCCTATTCCCCGATGAAAATTATTACATAATAACAATAAATTTAAAAATTAGGATGTTATAAAATTTTACATGATATCACATAATAGCATAAATTTTCCTTTTAAATAATAATTTCAACAGCGGAAAACAATCAGCTGATCTTCTCAGTAAAAATTTTTCTTGTCATTCAACATTGAAATAGAAATAACAATAGTTCTCAAGATTGAAACTCAGATAAAGAAATTCAATGTCAACCCCAACCCTTGTGTTACATATTAGAGCTCGTGTTCGACTACATTTCTAATCATTACTAAAATAGAATTAACGGAAGACATTTGCCGTCGCAACCTTATAGGCGTCCCGCAACTAGATCTCCTCGTCCTAAGTATCTGTACCCCACGGGTACAGACACCATAAATACAACAACAAGCAAGGGGTGAGAAATCCATCCATAACATATTATTAGGAAAACACGCACAAATCATTAAAATAAAGATAATAATAATAATATTTTGTTGTCGTAAAAATATCAACCAATATTCTATACAGATCACCCACTTCATCATCTCACTCTATTCCACAATTTTGACATCAAACAGAAGTATCATCATTTAAATGCATATGGACTCATCCGAAGACCTATATGAATGTGGTATCACACCAATCATCACCAAGTTGCCAGAGATATGTTACTGGATATGTCACTGGACTTTTTCATCACCAATGCATCACCTTTTTTCTAGACTCAATTCTAGTATGCATGCATGGGACCGACTCGTCAAGTAAATACACATCAAAACATCATCAACACATCATTCATTAATGCACGACTCTCTCTAATATGAACAACACCACAATAAAAACAAGAACATCACCATAATTAATCATCACCATTTCCATAACCAAATGTTATTAAACGTCATCAATATCCTCACCAAATATAAATATACCTCACCATTATCATCACCATACTTTCTAAACATCACCATTATCATCACCAATATAACTAAGCATCACCTCTCTCTCTCTCTCTCTCTCTCTCCCTCATCGCCATTATAATATAAACATCCTCGTCATAATTTAAACGTCGTCAATTTCATTTTCTTAACATGTGTACATCATCTTTTTCAACATCGTTATATTATAAACATCTTTACCCTCGTCGTATTTATTTATATACAGGTATAAATATTAATCGTTAACATTATTTATCACTTTTCTAGGATTCCCCATCATTTCCCTCTAACAACCGTTTATATCACCTCTTTATCTCTTCAGTAATCTAACCCTTACGCGTGACTAATATTTACGTCAACATCCCTCGATTTTATTTTTATTATTCATCTTAAGAAAATACTATATTCTTTCATCTACTCTAGGCTCTCTATATATACTTTATCTCTGATATCATACCCTATTCCTCAAACTTAGTCTCAAGATGTACTATTATTCATTATCATTACATATAATGTCTCCTCTCTATACAACTAGGTTCTTCCCCCATCATCATTAACACTTCTTCCCATTAAAGCGACTTTATATGTTATTACCTCGTTCTCACATTCGTCGTCAGCAATACATTGATCATCCTCCTAACCTTAACTTCGTTCTATTTTAAAGTTATTATCTCATCTTATCGTTACTTTTGACTTCAACAACTTTCCTCACTAATACTTCATTATAATTTAAGGAGTTATTATCTCGATATCGATCATTATTATTATCGTCAAACATTATAACTGTTACCTCCTATCATCCTTCCTATTCATTGTGATATCTTCTAATTCAATTCCCGTCTTATTCTGTAACATCCCCAATTTTCATGACCAAACATTTGTTTTATTATTATTAGTATTATTATAGTTATTAATATTGTTATTACTAATTATTATCCTTCAATGTATGAATATTCACAGTGTTGACAAATCATATATGTCTTTATTTTGGGTTAATGTGTGAAAATTAGATTAAGTAGAGAGTTAGAGTGAACCAAACCCCACTTTTAATTGACCCAAAAGCTAAGAGTATGATACAGGTGGGATTGCTAAATTTAAAAAGGGCATTTTAGTAAAGGTGTATATATATTCTTTAATACACACCCTTTAGTTTTATTGTTTAGAAAGAAAAGAAGAAAAAGAATTAGAGGGGGAGATAGAAAGAAAGTCTAGAACGCAAGAGAAAGAGAAAGAGAAAGAGAAGAGAAACAGAGAGAATGGGAAAAGAAGGAGAAAGGGCGTGAGAGATCAGGAGGAAAGGGAGAGAGGAGAAGCTTGAAGTCATGACCTAGAAGTGAGAAGAGAACATGCAGAAAGGTATAAATCAATTAGGAAAGGTAAACCCCAAATTTTGCTAGTTTTCCATTGATTAGAGCAAATAATTAGCAAGACCTAAATCATCCCTTGTATTGCATGCTTTGGTATGAGAACTCATGGGTATTGAGAGGAAAAATTGAAGGATGAAGGAGAAGTGATTTTGTTGGAACAGATGCTAGGGTTCAAATTGGGAGAAAGAGGAAAAATCAAGCTTTGGGTTTAAACCCCTTGAGGCAACATGGTCTTAACCCAAACTCTAAATCTCTCTAGGGTGTACTAAGGCTTTTACTAATTAGGGATTGCATGTGTTTGATTTAGGGTTAATGTAAGGGATAGGAGAAATTTGGATTATGGAAATTAAATTGAGAAATAGAATAATATAACTTGAGTCTCTAGAATAAAACTTTAATTTTGTGATAGTAATATTGTTATAAAATGTTCTCTAATGCCTCTCTTCATGTTTCTTTATTATTATTATTATTATGTAGTGATTATGTGTGATTGTATGAGCTTTCATAGTTCTTAGATACTAAACCTAGTTCAAAACTAGTACAATGTACAGTTTCTTAATTAGCTTATACACAGCGGTACATTTATCTCATAGTGAGCATTCTTAGATTAGAATTTAGGACTTTAAAGTATTATTACGAAGATGTTGGGTGGGTTTTCTAAGTAAAGTAGTAAGAGATTTGCATAATATTATTGTAACAACGTTACTGACATGTACGGTTCACATGAAAATGACAATTATGAAAAATGATAAAAAATTACTATATGCGTGCAAACATACGTAGATAGTGTAAAGTTTTAGTTGTGAATAATAATAGCTGTTGTAAATAATTCAGTTCTCACAATAACAATTGTGAGGTAGACACCGGTAGTTGATTATAATAATCCAGTTAAAAGACAAATCTTAAGTGTTTAGTTAAAGATGACGTTGCAGGATAAACCTGGGCAACAATAGAAATCCAGTTGAAAGGCATATCCTGAGTGTCCAGTTAAAGTAAATAATATACGAATTCCTATGTATATAAACTATTGTTTATTTGGTAAAATGTTAAATAGGTACAAGAGTTCATTAATTAGTAATATTGACGAGAGAACTTTTTCATGTCTAGTACACCAGATATGGCTGAGAACATCAAAGTGCATTTGATTTTATATTCTGTGTTACTGAGTCTTTGTGCTCACTATGTTTGGATGTTGTTTTCAGGTTATGCTTGACATTGAAAAGTTGAAGAGTATGTCCGGACTACTCACCAACAGTTCAATGTTGAGTTCTTCGTTACCGGATCACAGTCAGAGTCGTAGACTAGAATGTGGTAAGCCGATTAAGAGGGTATATGTAATTGTAGTATTAAAGATCCCAAAATTATTTAAGCTTTATCGGTTCAAATTTTTTTAAACTTGCATTGGTCTCTAGTACCAAACATTTTCTTAGATGTTAAATATTCTTAGATATTATCATTCCTATTATCTTTCATTACTTAATGCACAACTCCCTACCTTCCTTCACGTTCCGTCTTAACGACTCCCTCATCGTCTACGATCAATTAAATTCAACTTATATATTCTTTATACATTTTTGCAGCTTCACGTTTTTATCTAACATTCATATTAAGTTCTTTAACTACCTTGACTCTTTTACTCTTCAACTTAACAATATTCCTAAACTCATTATTGGTTTAAAGAGATTATATTTAACTTCATCAGTTACCCTAAGAGAACCTACTTTATATCCTCTCTTACCATCGTCTTTTTCACTTCTTTATCTCTTTCATATTTTATACCCTCTTAATCGGCTTACCACATTAGACCCTTTAAATATCTCAAGGGATTACTCTCGTCGTTATCACTCCGTCATGAACTACTATATATATCTCTACTTCTTCTACTCTTTTTAGGCACATCACTAATTTGAGGAACATGTGTTTATCATATTCATCTATCTTAAAAGAATCCTCTATGTATTCTCCTATCATTATTTTTGTCTTTCACTTACCAAGTCATCTTTTATCATCATCATTAAATTCTCTTAGACCATTATCATCGGTTTATGTTCTAGACTCGCTATTATTCCGAGGTAATAACTTATATTTATGCCTAAACACACTTCCTAATTTATGTATATAGTTTTAGGACTCTTTTAATCTACACGCTAACGGCTTGCTTAAACTCACCAATGTTCTCATAGATGTTTTAGAGTCCACTGAAAGGGTTATGCTGAAATTTCATGGAAAATGCAGCATGACCCACATGCGGTATTTTAATCATAAGTGAAGTTATAAAAATCTAAATGGAGTCCAACTAAAAGCAACTGAAAGCTAACACCCATATCTACAAAGTTCGTGAAGACACCCAAACCTAATTCAGAACAGAAAATTCCAGAAAATTTGATTTTCCTAAGCTTGGGTAAAGAGCACGACCTTGCTGATCCCTGCTGACCCCTGTGTAGTATTTTGATCATATCTTGAGTTCTATATGATTAAATCGAGTCCCTCCAAAGGATAGTGAAATATAATATCCATATCTACATCTTTCATGAAGACACCTAAACCCAGTTCAAAACTTAAACTTGTCAAACTTAGACAACAAGAAACCCGTTTTGCACAGTAACAGCAAAATCGCAGTTCAGCTGCGATTTCGCCTTGGGGAAACCTTTTCGACTCCGTTTTCGATCCAATACTCTCAAAACTAATCATCACCCTTCCTATCATTAGAACATTAACTATTCATTAACCTACTGAATTATCTAGTCTTTTTAAGACTAGAAACTCAATTCGAAACCTAAACTAGTTTTCCTTAATTCTCACCTTTCAACTTCATCTTTTAATTCATTCACTTTCATTCTCACATCCATATTCACACCATAACATCAACAACATAATTAAAATTTAAGACAACCCTACCATCATAAATTAAGATACCCTAAAGTGCAAAGATTCTCCCCCTTACCTTGATTCCTTCAAAAACTTCCAGCTTTGGCTTGATTCCGTAGCAACTAGGGTTTCTCCTTCTCTCCTCTTTTCTTCTCTCTTTTCCATTGTTGTGAAAGTGACTCAAAATTGGAGAAATTGAAGTTTGCTGAAGCTGTAAAAATCGAAGCACGATTTGAAAAATCGAAGTACGATTTTTGGACTAGAATTGGCACTTCCCATTCGTAAAAAAACGGAGCACGATCTGGCAAAATCGGAGCACAATTTTGGCAAAAGAATAAAAATAAAATGTATTTTTATAGGCCTGGTTTGGTTCCAATTTATGAAGGATACTTTTACTATAAATATAGACATTGTATCAGTGTAAACCTTGAGATAGAGGGGGCTGGAACAAGGGTTTAGAAAGGCGACAACAAAACAAGGGTTTGTATAGAGTTTGTCTCTTGGCAACAAACACTAGGGTTTGAGGGTTGATTCACCTTGGGAAACACTATTAGGATTGACTCTCTTGGTTACGGGAAGAGATTAGGACTTTGGGTAGAATGAGGCGGGAGACTTATTCTTGTAACCCATTGATATCTCTTTTGTAAAGTTACCATGATTATAGTGGAACAGAGGGCTTCTCTCTCCCCGAGACTAGGTCAGTTTTGGACCAAACTGGGTAAACAAATTCTTTTCTGTTCTCTCTTATTCTCTCTCGTTGTTTTCTACTTTTGTTTGTGATTATAACTGCTACCCACTTGTTTTGGTTGCTTGATTATTCCTTGCTCCACACATCAAGTTGTTATTGGTGTGATTTTTCATCGAATTTAGACCAATTGGCGCCCACCGTGGGGCAAAGATAAAAGGATAATCAAGTACCATGGGTTCAAAGTTGGATATTGAGAAGTTTACCGAAGATAACGATTTTGGGTTATGGAAGATAAAGATGGAAGCAGTGTTAATACAACAAATGTGTCAGAAAGCTTTGAAGGGTCAAGGTGCGTTACCGGTCACCATGTCACGAGCGGAGAAGACAGAGATGGTGGACAAGGCCAGGAGTGCCATTGTCTTGTGCCTCAAGGATAAATTTTTTAGAGAAGTAGCAAAGGAACCAACCGCGACATCAATGTGGTCAAAGCTAGAGTCTTTGTACATGACAAAGTCTTTGGCTCATCAGCAATTCCTAAAGCAACAACTTTACTCATTCAAGATGGTAGAGTCAAAGGCCATCATGGAGCAACTTACGGAGTTCAACAAAATCATTGGTGAT
>Ga0099826_10002139_pt1 | contig 12555 bp, 8 predicted proteins | sample Mtrugardesep15_FD_76830 | JGI IMG/M metagenome (GOLD analysis project Ga0099826, IMG submission 76830) | Root nodule microbial communities of legume samples collected from California, USA - M. trunc garden sep15 | ecosystem: Host-associated > Plants > Roots > Nodule | place: USA: California...
AACTTTTGAGATACAACCCTACGGGACCACTACAGTTAAGATTGAAATGATATGTTTGAATAACATAACCAATCATCATATGGTTGTATGAACTATAAATAAACAAAAGCACCAATCATGCAACAGATCAATTGGCACCCACCATTTGATTGGATGATGGATGTTGTGGAACCCCCTTCCTCGTCACGAACTTATTCCAAGTAGCTGTCAGTGCACAGCTGCAATGCCCTAACAACATGTATATTACGGTTACTCCAATAAAATTCACCAACTTGATCTCATTCATTGGTTGCTTTTTGACCCCATAACCTTTCTTCAATTTACTTTTCTATGCTTTTTTCTTTTTCTTTTCCAAATGCCTAACGGCGAATAAATGCTATAACATGAAAAGATTAAGGCTATGGTTGTGAGTTTATAACGTTGAGTTAAGAGGAAAGCTTCAGGGATCACCAATATTACGCAAGAGCAATTATATAATTGAAAAAAATAATACATTTTTATTCAAAATCATAAACGTTATTTCTTATATAAAATGTTCAACATCCACTTTTCTAATTGATGTGAGGTTTTTAATTCACATTTGTTGCACAACAATCTCTCCGTCAAGTGTCCATCGCTTTATCATGCTCACTCCTTCAAATAGAAGCTCTTTCACCTGCACACACTTGCACTTGTACATGCACTGTTGTTGTTGCTTCGCTCACAATGGAACCTGTTGTCTGAACACCTTGTTAGGAAGACTTTCGACACAAGAAGTCGGTCAACAGTCGAACTCTTGTCAAACCTCGGCTCCTTAAGACAATGAGCTTATAGATCATCTTTCTTATAAAGTGGTCAATCTTCACTTTTCTAAATGATGTGCGACTTCTAACTAACATTTGCTGCATAACATATAAGAGGGAAAGATTTTGAAGAAAAAGGAAGGAGGGCGAGAATGGGGAGAGAAGGAATGAAAGATAGTTTTCTAACTTAAAAAAGGTCACAATTCAAAATCAAAATTATTTGGACAAAAAAAAAAAATAGTATTAAAATTATAGGCCATTCAATTCTTTGTTTGTCTTCTTTTTTTGTGTGTTATGTCATTTAATTTTTGGGTGGAAGATACTTTTTAGATGACTTTTTCATAATACAAAACTCTTCAAATATGTCTTTAATTCTTTCTTCTACTTTTTTTTTTCTTTTTGTGTGTGTTCCTAATGTGCTTAAGCTTTGTGGCCACACAAGACTTCTTAAAAATGACTGGAAATTGAATAATTTTACTATCTTGTGTTATATTATATGAGTGCTTCTATAGTCCAGTCACTTTTTATCCAATTTTATTTTAATTAACTTTTTTTTTTAATAATTACAATTTCTTCATAATTTCTATGTATTTAGCTACAATAAAATATTGTATCTTTACAAAATTAGTTAAAAATAATTAAAATGTAATATCAAGAACCACAAAAAATTAGTTTATGTGAAGGATATGATATGTAAGGTATAAGTGTTGTGGGAGATTGTTGAAGTTGGAGAAATTTTTTATTTGTTTGAGAGGTTGGTTGGTGGAGGAGTGCATGGTTTTATTCTATAACATTTCTTTGCACGATAATATGGAAGATATTTGGAATTGAGATCTTAAACTTTATGGTATGTATTCTGTTAAAGAAGCTTACAAATTGATATCAAATTTTGAAGATTTAGCAGATTCCCCTTTATATAGTCATTTGAAATAATTTGGTTTTCTTTTGAAAATTTTATTGTTTGTTTGAAGATTATTTAATGAGTCGTTTTTTTACCAAAGATAATTTATTTCGAAGAGGGATGTAAAATTTAACATCGCTTTTTTGTGTGGTTGGTTTTAATTTGAATGAAATAGCTAAACGTTTGTGCTTTGATTGTTCAGTTTTTGCAAAATTATTGGCGGATGTCTTATCTATGTTACGAATTAGTTGTGCAATGACAAATAATTTTTATTGTCATGCAAATCAATTTATATGTTTGATTTCTCAAGGGAAAAAAGTAAATGATTGCTTTCATGCAATTTAGTTGGCATGCATTTGGTTAATTTGGAAGCATCATAACATTGAGGTGTTTGGTAATCGTGATTGTTTAAATCCTACATCTTTGGACATGGTAAAAAATTTGGTTTCGTCATAGATCTAGTCGAAAACTAAAGACTTTTCTTATAATTTATATCAATGGAGCACTCAGTCACTCAGATGTGTAGGAGTGATTTCGTCAATAATATGATTTTCAATTATTCTTTCTGCTTGTTTTGGAGACACTTGATTTTTGGTGTTGTTTTTGCGATTGTGAACTTTGTAACCTTTCGATCTATTTTGATCGTTCGTTTGAAATATATTATCGTTTTGGATTTTCAAAACAAAAACAAAAAAATTGGCTTTAGTAGTTTTAATCTATTATTTCCTTAAAACAAATATTGTTTTTAAGCTTAACTGTAATTTTGGTCCCCCGTTTTCACTCACTAATGAAATTTGTACCCCCATTTTAAAACCACTCAGTTTTGGCCCCTCTTCTGTTTTTAAACTTAAAACGGTAATATATTAAAATTTAAATTGATTTTTTATGGGTTTTTTTAGTAATTCATGGTTGTTGATCATTCTAGGTCATATGACTGTATGATACGTCATTTAAAACATGTCACATAACAGTTTTTTAGTACATAAATGAAGAGACCAATTCAATGAGTGAGTGAAAATAGGGGGATCATAACTGTTATCAAGCCTTATTTTTATTTAGTTTATAAGGGGAAAATGGGACAATCGAGTCAGAAACCAAGTCGGGATTATATAAACTCATGTTTTTAATTGACGTAGTCATTCCTTCAATATTTTTTTTTAAAATTGTTGTATCTTGTATCCGTACTCGTACCTATAGTTGTCAATGGGCTAGTTCGGCTCTGGTCCAATGGTCCACCACATATATATGAACTAGATTGAGCCGAATCGTTGATGTAGTATTTTGCTATCAATCAAAAGTAAGTATTTTTATATCGTTTCCTTAGGGACTAGTGTGATACCATAACCCGTTCAACGTCGATTATCATTTTAAGTTAGGGTTTAATTGGTTGTTTGTTGTAAAAACTATTTGAACTAAATTGCGAAAATAAACACGGGGATTAATAAGCGTAAAAGCGTTGGGATTAGAGTTCGTTAAACAAACATCAAATATATTCTAATGATCACATATACAGATTCTAGCTTTTTATCGATATTATGACGTATCACCCGACAATATCATTTATGTCTAAATGATATTGTGAGATCAATCGTATCGTTTAATCAACGATTTCTCAATCTATTAAACGATCTGATAGCTTTACGTTCTGATACTTTATGTGAATATCAAAACACAGATCCTATGTCTAGAATCATTGTTTTGATAGATGAATATTCTAAACCTAGATTAAAAAGTATTTCTCAATAACATTTAAATCAAACATAAGAATGAAATGCAAGAATAAACTCAATATCACATAAATTGCTAAAATCATATATTTAAATGATCAAAAGATTGCACCTAAGCTTGATCAAGTACCTCTAGTCCCAACAAAGGAGATTTAGTTGATCATTGTCATGATAACATTACAAAAGTGGAAGGAATGATTAAGATACATTGCTAAGTCTTGATTTCTCAAAGAATCTTAGTGAATCCACACTCAAACACTCTTGCTATATGAAGAACCCTAATTTTTGCCCTATTCTCTCTCTAAAAACATGAAGATAATGTTTCTGAAATGACAAGAGAGCTATTTATACTTCTGCATAATTTCACATTCTCGCCAGGCAGGAAATGCTCGCTATGGCGAGCTGACCTTTCTTTTTCAGTGGGTTTCAGCCACGTCATCCTTCAGTGTTCCAAACCACCTTATCTCGCCAAGCAAGATTTTCCTCGCCATGGCGAGTTCTGATCCTCTAAACATGGTCTCTGGAATCACTTCTCGCCCTCTTGCTCGCCTTTCCTTTGTTATGGCGAGCTCTCGCTTTCTCATTCGTTGTGGTGAGCTTTGGTGCGAGCAGGATGGTGACATTCTGTAACAACTTCTCGCTATGGCGACGGATTTCGTTGTGGCGAGTTGGTCTTTGCTCCTCTTTTAAGTTTTCTTTCTTTGATTCCTGTCTTGTTCACTCTTTTCCTGCACAATTGGGTCAAGTAAGATATAAGGAGTATAATAATGCATTTTATCCCTTTTCATGGTTTTTTCTTGGATAACTTGTAAAACAAGTAACTAAAAGTGCTTAATATATATCATGAAATTACTACTTTCTAGCACTTATCAATCGTTAGCCATATGAACCGCCAAAGTTGAGTCTGCCCAACTATAAATGGGTTATGCAGTCTAATAGATTGGCTGAGCTCATGTTTCAATGTTACCATTTTATCTTAAAAGATAATAATAGAAGCAATGTAAAACAAAACTATTTTCTTTTTTCACACACGTCAAATGGATAAATAACATAAATTATTTGTTTGTTCCTAAAAAAAAGAATTTGTTTCTTTGCAAGACTATATTTATTAAAAAGAATGTGTCCTTCATGTCGAATTTTGATTGACTAGAAATTTATCAACATTATGGTCATATGTTTTATCAACATTATGCTCATATACAAATCAATCAAATACACACCATATAAATTAACATCTATACAAAATATCTATCACATAAAAATTACATAAAAGTGTAGAGTATTTGTTAGAACTCAAAAAGTGCAACCTTAGAAAACAAAATGAACTCATAACTCATTAGTTAACTCACTCATTTTATATTTTTTATGCGACTTAATATATTTATTTCTAACAATTATATATTTGTTGAGATAAGATTGGATGCAAGTCTCTATTATTTTTTTTACATTAACATGAATATCTATTAAACTTATATTTTATTCCTTCAATTGAATCAAATTAATAATTTATAATCAATTGAGGTCAAGTGGTTAATGAACACCACCAAATGAAGAATTGCTCGAGAGAACTCGAGCTCGATTTCGGGGTGGAACAATTCTTGATCAGACTTTACTTATCTCCCGACTGAACTTCGGATTACTAGGACCCCCTTTTCCCTAAGAACCGAAGGGTTTACACAAAAAATTAATAATCTATAAAATTTAAAAAATTTAAGTTTAAGCGGAATGTATCTCTTTTTATTAACTTTATATATATTTAAATATAAATTAACTTTTAAGTTTTTCAAAAAAAGTTTTTATTAATACCATTTTTTTGGATAATCACATATGTTGAAGTGGGCCAGCTTGAAGTAGAATGGTCTAGCTCGGCTTGGCCCAACCCAAATCGTATATGAGTTAAATGTACTTGAACCAAAATAGCCAAATTGTTTTTAGGCTCACTATTTAGGGGGGAAACAAATTATGGATTAATTGATCGATTTGATCTATTTTGACAGCTCTACTCATGAGAAAAGTTATAGACTAATAGACCGATTTGATCTATTTAAGAAAAAGTTATGAATTAAAAAGTATATCCATGCATGACTATTCCCCCTTCTCATCCTCATATTTCCTTTATCCTCAAGATATGTCTTACATGATACTTCAAATGAAATATATTTAGTCGCACGCACGCTGTATTAGAAGCACCCATTTTTTTAATTAAAAAAAATTAGGGGCCTCTAATATGCACCTTTTTAAAAAGGGTCCATGGACCTTTCATTTTTACCCATGTTAAGCGGTTATCAAATTTTTTAATAATTGTTCCTAAAAAAAATAAAAATTGTATTAAGTTCTTGTAGTACCCTTTTTAATTATATAATTTTCTAATCTATATGCCTCAACATTTTTCATTTGGGATGTGCTCAAATAAACATTTTCTATCCTCTCTTCTCTCTTGGCCTCTATAAACTCTCAAACAAAGGCCAAAAGACATTCCAAAAATAAAATTAAAAGTCCCTCAAAAGAAAATATTAAAAGAACGTCGACACTCAAACTCAAACAATATTGGAGATTCAATTCAACCAAGTACACATAGTTTTCTATGTCCAAAATGAGGACACGAATTCTAGCTTTTATCCATGCAATCATGTCCCCTTCTCAACCTTTGATCCGCTTAACTTTTCCTAGGTTGGTCCCTTGAGACCCCACTCCCATGATCAGAAACAACTTGTCCCATTACCAGACAAATTAGTCACTAATCATAACTAGTATTGATGCATTTAACTTATGTAAGAAACTGTTCATAGGAATTATTTTGATGCAACATGGAAATTTCAAACAGCAATGTTATCTCTTGTATTAGTAGACCCAATAAACAACACAAGTTCTAAGCATTTGAGATGCTTAAATGGATCAATTTTTTTTTCCTTTATGTAATGATAACAATAATTACTTGAACATAACAATAATTGTAACGTGTAATTAATTTTTGTACACACAAAATCACAAATAGTATATAGCACACTGCCAAGTCGATCCAGATGATAAGAAACATCATGAATTAATTCATGGTTCATGCTCTGACATCAGCAACGACATGATTGACGGCTAAAGAGAGACATGAAAATAATGGAGCGACATAAATTACGGACTGGTGGGGAAGATTAGACAAAGTAGTTGTTGCTAGTTGCTACTAGAAGTTCGATGAACGAACATCCATTTCTTGGGTCCATGCATTCCGGTCCTGAACGTGTATATGCCAATATGTGTGAGCCAAGGCGTCGGGGTCCATAACACCCTCACCACCACTTCCTCCTCCCCTCGACAACGTCGTTGTTGCCGATGATCCTCTGCACACCATAACATAACAAGTCATTCACACAATAGGTTAAAACCTAATTCTCCCTTACAAACCTACATGTAAAATGATGACTGCCCTAACTAGTCGCATAGAGGTAATCATGTGGGATGTCAGAAATAGACACCGATACCATTTTAAAAATTTGGGATAGACTTGACTTAATTCTTACAAAATCAATTTGTTACTTAAAAATTGACGTTTTATCTCGTTCCATGCAGAACTCTTAATAATATATGCAAATTTTAAATAGTATTTACATATATATGATCCTTAAACCTATGAAGCACAGATACGGACATGGACATCAGACACAACAACGACGTCGACAACCGACATTGTTGCTAATTTTAAAAAATCACATAATTCAGTTTAATTATATGTGTTGGTATCGTGTCGGTGTCGGACACGTGTCATGTCCGACACCGAAACACGCATAATATGAAGAGTGTACGTGCTTCGTAGATGTAAACTAGTTATAGTGGAATTAGAACAGGAAATATAATGGAATCAAATATATGCAAGTAGGTTCTTTCAAAAAATATATGCAAGTAGGTGAAATCAAGATCCCAAAGAATGAGAGAAAAAGAAAAGGGAAAGAAGATCTAGGAACAAATAAACAAACGAAACGCACCTTGGTGGGCCAATAAAACCATCGATAATAATATGAGCTACATGCACTCCTTGAGGCTGAAATTCTCTAGCAAGGCATTGTGATAGTGCTCTCAAAGCGAATTTCCCACAGCCTGTCTCATGCATACACCACATGCAATGCAATGTTCTCTTATAAGTTAATTTAACTTAACTTGAATTAAATTAAATAAACATAATCAATTCAATAAATAAAATGAAAAATATATATAATTGTATAGTATTTACATAGTTCAGAGTATCCAGCAATGCCGTTTAAAGAAGCAGAACAACCAGTGAATAGAATTGTTCCCTTTCCTCTTTCAACCATTCCCGGCAGCACCTAATTCATAAATCATTATTTAACTTCATCATACTTTTCATAAAAGACGACAGAAACATTTGATATGTTGGATCGCAGATTAGACTAACTACCTGTTGAGCGCAGTTGAAGGCGCCGAGGGATGAAACGGCTAGGGAAGTTTGGAAAGTTTGGATTGGGAGATGTTGAAAAGGAGTTGGTTTGGATTGAAGAGGTGACTCATAATTAGCATTATAAACAAGAACTTCAACAAATCCAAGTGAAAGTACACCTTCAAATGCTTCTCTTACACTTCTTGAATCTGAACAATCAATTCTTATAGCAAACACTTGTGCCTTTTCTTCCCTTGCTATTTCATCTGCAAATCTTGATAACCTCCCTGCATCGGCATAACTTCAATTTATAATAATTCATTTGTATCACATCACATATCCCTTCAATTCAATCAAACATGAATAATAGTAATAGTTTGTATTATTATATTAATATATGTTTAAGCAGATACTGTGTGTTTTATAAGAGAAAGTTAAGTCAACAATAATAGTAACGTGTTTGTCTAAAAAGTATGTTATAGGATGAACATATAATAGAAGAAAATACTTTCATACCTAAGTCACGGGCGAGGATGGCAACGGTGTAACCTTCATGAGCGAACTTGCGAGCAATGGAAAGGCCGAGATTTGGGCCGACGCCAACTATGGCTGCAATATTACCTCGTGAGCTTGCCATGTTTCTCATCTTGCACCTCCACCTAAATAGTGGTTACAAATAGCAAAACTATGGAAGGAAGGAATGAAAGAATAAAGATTGGCCTAAGGTTACAAATAAAGAATGTATATAGGAATGGGAAGTGAATACTAGCCTACTATAGGTAGCAAGTAGCAAGCAAATATAAAAGTAGGGAGCGGCAAAGTAGTTGTAGGTGGAATTAATGGAGAGAAAGAGATGGGGATTTATACACGTAGTGGAGTGGGGTGATATACGGGAAAAGTAGAGTATTTGACATATATTTTTTAGAGTCAGCTTCTAATTTTGGTATGTTTTTTCATATCCTATTATGCTTAATATAGCAAATTGATGGACAAACACACGTTATTATTACTCTAAAAACATTACAGACAACAAAGAAAAGAATCACGTTTCAGTTTGTGGGTTCTCACATAGCTGTTTTTGTTTTTATAAACAAAAACAAAAAATGAATATGATAATATATTAGGAAATAATATTAATTAATTAACTTAAAACAAATGAAAATCATGGGATGCTTATTTTGGTCGTTTTTGGTTTTCATTTCTACTCAATTGGCAATGGTGAAAGTGGTGGTTGCCAAGGCGACGTCGACATACACGGTTGTCATAGCGGTGATTGGGTGTCAGGCCGGAGTGGTGGTCAAAATTTTGCATTCAGAAGTGGTTAGAGTGGTAGTTGGTAGTTGTCGACAGTGGTCGAAGTGGTGGTTAATTGACGATGGTGAGAGTAGTGGGCACGGTCGTTGGGGGTTGTTGGCGATGGTCGGAGAAGTGGGTTGTGATCATTGGTGGTGGTGGTTGCCGGTGGTCAGCTTGGTGGCAGAAAGTAAATTGTGGTCTTAAGATTTATATTAGTGTTCTCAACTTAAAGTAAAAAAATTGAATTCAACCATTTTACCGAAGATTTGTTTGCTTCAAAGTTTATTATAAACAAAAAATCAAAAACTTTGCTTTTATTAAAAATAAGGTATGTATTCATTCTAATCAGTCCATACAAAGGAAACAACACAAATTTTGTGTCATTTAAAAAGAAATAATCTGTAAACAAACTCAAATTACCCGATTAAGTTAATAGCATAAGACAATATAATGCATATAACAGTGACAAAATTAATGTGATCGGAATACTTAAGTCTTTGAATCTATAGCATTGATCAACATGTCATCATTAGATGAACTTATAAGGGCATCAACAATGGAGACCCTCAATCTTGAGGTCTTAAACGGGTCCCACGTTGACACATCACTTTTTTATAATTTTTTAATAATAGTACCTAATAGGTACTCAACCACTCCAATAGTGACCCTCTAACAAAAAGTCTTAATGGGTTCCACCAATAACTCTTTATCATTTACATTTCAACAAAAGCAACTCAACAATGATTATTTTATTAAAAAGTAGTGTGGGACCCGCTTAAGAATGAGGGTCTTAAGTGAAACCCTGGGTCTTAAGAGACCCCCAAAAAAATTTCTGACGTTGAGGTATCTATTAGGTATTGGGTCTTAAATGGTGAAGACCTCACCAATGTGGATAGTCTAATGAGTCAAAGACGATATATCAATATGAATGTAGGGTTTAGAGTTTAGCGTTGATGTTCGTGTCATCATTACTAATTTCAACCGAACAAGCTGATTTATAGTTTGCTTTTGTTATTTTATCTTTGTAATTATGTTTAACTTTGTTTTTTTGTCCATGCCACGTGACAATCACCCATTGGATGCTGACATGGCACAATTGACATGGCAACTTAGTACCACATGGCACCAAAAATATGATGTGGCATACCATTTCAATGTGTCGTATCATCTAACTTGAATGTGAAGATGACGTCAGAGACTAAAACAATGAGAATTTTAAAGTACATGAACATAAACTAAAAAAATTCAAAGGACTAAAATCAAAAAGTGATCATATTAGAGGGACAAAAATATAAATTTTCCTTAAGGATAAAACTTAGGTTAAGTCAGTCTTAAAAAAAACACTTCTATAGGAAATTAAAGAATACAAACACAACACAAAAATTTAACGTGGAAAAAAAAATTAACTGGAGAATAACAATAGTTAAATTTTTTACAACATATAAACTTTTTTCAAACACCTAACACTTACACTCTCCAAAGAAAATACTTGAATTATGTATCAATACACTCTAAGAAAATAGTATAAGAGAAAGAAGAAATAGAAATACAAGCTCAATTTATTTATTTTACTGGTGCATCTTGTAAATAAAGAACTTGAGTCGATATATATAACATTAATATCTCTCTTCTTTTACCATTCTAATTGATATGAAACTTGTTCTAAGTTGTTTCATTATAATAAACTCCAACAATCTTCACCTTAAATGAATGAATGCACCTTTTCCATTGTCTATAGATAGTGACAACCATAGTACAAAACAACTATCAAACTGCACCATAAAGAGACTCCATTCCAAGGTAAATCACTAGTAAAATTACTATATGTTAAAAACCATAAAGAGAATAACATTGTAAAACTGTAACATTTCATACGACTTTAAATATTGTCAACTGATCCCACAAACCAACACGAGACTTTCCAGCGTGTTTTGTACTCACTCGCACACTTTTTAGGAAACTTCTCAGAAGTTCATCCATCCCAAAATTGTTTCATGTCAAGCATGCTTAACTGTGGAGTTTTTATGGTTTGGGCTACCGAAAAGAAGATGCATCTTGTTGATATAGGTAGTACCAAACAATTTTTATAAGTTTTTCTTCAACCATGCAGTCCCATACATGCACGGTCTCAGGATCCCCCCCTCATTCTGATGTGATTTGGTTTGCCTAGAAGCTGCCATGAGCCGCTCATTATCATGCATTGTGCACCGACGACCACTCCCCGTCCTCGTCATCCTCGGGTGTTACATGCCCACCAACTTCCACTTGGTTCATCCCCAAACCACATCGTATTGGAAGAGACTTGCTTTGATACCACCGGTAGTATACCAGATGACTTTAAATATTGTCGACTGATCCCACAAACCAACACGAGTCTTTCTAGTGTGTTTTGTTCTCACTCGCACACTTTTTGGAAACTTCCCAGAAGGTCACCATCCCAAAATTGTTCCAAGTTAAGCACACTTAACTGTGGAGTTCTTCTGGTATGGACTACCGAAAAGAAGATGCATCTTGTTGATATAAGTAGTACTAAACAATTCTTATAAGTCTTCCTTCAACCGTGTAGACTCATACCTGCACGGCTTCAAGATCCCTCTCATTTTGATGTGATTCAGTTTTGCCTAGAAGCTGTCAAGAACCGGACCACTCCCCGCCCTCGTCAACCTAGGGAGTTACATGTCCACCAACTTCCACTTGGTTCGTCCCTGAACCACATTGTACTGGGAGAGGCCTGCCCTGATACCACTTGTAACATCCCAGACTACTTTCATGATTGCCGACTGGCCCCACAAACCAACACGACTCTTTTCAACGTGTTTTGTCCTTACTCGTACGCTTTTCGAAAAATTTTTCAGAAGGTCACTCATCCCAAAATTACTCACAAAATATCACACGACTATATACTTGATCCAAATATACTCACGCTCTCCAACCAAATTGAATCACAGTTTGATGCCATTAAAGTTAGTTGTAATTAACTAACTACCTTAATTCAAAAACTTTGTTACATGGTATGGGAAATTCGGAAAAAAATTATGTATGTAAATCTTTGTTATTTCAAAAGTTTTATAATACACAATTAATAGAAAATTATTATTATTATTATTATTTTATTTATGATTATCTTTTTATTTTGACTTGGTCAAATCCATACCTTTTATCTTGCAACTGAAAATAATTAAGAAATAACGTTATACATTGAGTATAAATTGCTATTATAATTGTGGTTTAATGCCTAATATTTTCTCACAATAAAATTGCCGGTTTTCCAACTATAAAGTGTAGTTACACACCTTTTGGTTGAATAGCACCCGTGATATCAGTTTCTTTTATATAAACCTCCTGCAAACTCTAAAGAAAATTCCCTTTTACTTTTATACTACATTAATAGATTTTTCATGAATTCTGGGTTACATTTCCTGCTATCTTTGAGATAGATTCAAGTTGTTCTGTCACCTCTGATGT
>Ga0099826_10002140_pt1 | contig 12550 bp, 3 predicted proteins | sample Mtrugardesep15_FD_76830 | JGI IMG/M metagenome (GOLD analysis project Ga0099826, IMG submission 76830) | Root nodule microbial communities of legume samples collected from California, USA - M. trunc garden sep15 | ecosystem: Host-associated > Plants > Roots > Nodule | place: USA: California...
AATAAAATTTCTCCAATTTTTTTAAATTCCAATGTTATCCTCCCTATGTACTTCAAAGGTCTAAATTCCCACATTATTTGCTCAATTTTTTTTTCCCACTTGAGAGGATCATAATCCATCGATAAGATAGTAAATATTACACGCGAGTACACAAGATTCTCATTATGCCCTTTATAACATTTCAACATTTACCAATACATAATTGACTAAATTGATAGGAGATTTCGACCCTTAAACAATCAAAGGTTCGATATTTGACTCTTACGTATGAAAAAACAAATTTATTCATAGAGAAGAACCTACATTATGTATCCCACAAAATTGCTTATAGTTTTTACGGAGATTAGTTACCACTAATCATCTATGGAATCTTTCTATTCATAGATTAAATTCATATAAGTCTCATCAATTTTCATGTGAATCTTAGCATTTTATGTGGGGGCAAATTTCAAAATAAATCTCACTCAATAAAGAGAATGAATGGATCTTCTCAATAAATATACCCCTATCTGTGTTTTACAGAATTCCACACTAGATTTCAAGCATTTTTTTAAAAATGGACGTGGATGTCGAACCAAGAGCAGAATCAAAGAATAATAACCTAGATTTGAAAGTTGTCTTCAACCGTTCTTTGCTGTATTTTGTAGCTGGACTTATTGACTTCATCAAAAAATGAGTACAAGATATGACATGTTTACAAAGTTATTGTATGAGGGAGGACTTCAACTATTATTGTATCTTTGTCTAAATGTGTTATTTTTTTTTAAAGTATCTTTGTCTAAATGTGTTGTTGCACTTATATCTAGAAGTCATGGTCTTTGTGTTATACAGTGTGATTTTTTGTTTCTCAGTTTTGTTCACAAAAACTCAACAACATTCTCTTTAATATACGATTTTATTTAAATTTATTGATTAAAATTTACGTAGGTCTCATAAAAGTTTGATGAAATCCATACGAATTTTAAGCAATAAAAGAGAGTTAGTTGCTATTCATTTCCTTAAAGTGTATACAAGTTGAGTTTCATTGCTTCCTTAAAGTGTATACAAGTTGAGTTTCATTTATTAATAATTGAAATCTAAGGTGATTGGTGTTCTCATTGTCATATTGCAAATTATAGTGAATCATCAAGGTTTTGTTATTTGAATGTAAAATTTGTAATTAGGTTATATGATTAAATTTAACTTAATTTTCTCTTTAATTGTAATAACTCTTGAAATTATCGGACTTTTTTTTACAAAAGAAATTATGCAACTTGTGTGTGTGTTGTATGATTCTTATAAAAATAATGCACCATCAAAAATAATTATTTAAAGCTCATAAACCTAATTAAAAAATTTATTGACTCAATTACAAACTATTTTTAAATTCATGATCTATTAAATATCTATAAATTGAGTGACATCTAAAATAGTTAAACATAATTTTAGTTACCAACACTACGTTTGCCTACTTGTCCAAAAAAACACTACGTTTGCAGAATCCTCAATTATTGTGTAAATTTTGACCTCTTGCATGCCTTGGAGCATGCATCTCTCTTCATGTATTGGAGAGTCAATATCGACAAAATAAAGTAATCACCAACCAACATTAGAAATGTTGCATGCACAAACATTTTGAATCATTTACTTATGTGTACCAATATGCAGCATGCTCAATCAATATTGTTTCTCTCTTTTTAAGTCAAAGGGGCATTGCAAACATTGTTGCAACTAGAAGTTGATGCCACTTCAACTTTGACATATATTTGTTACATTAATATTTGGCTAGCACACTGAAAGAAATTCAGTATATGTAACATGAATGGAATTAGTAGTAGCTAGCAACTAAAAAAAGTGCTTGCAAATAAGGAGCAAAATAGCACGTTGCAAAGTCTTCTTTGTGATGATTATTATCCATTTTGCATGAAAAATATTAATCCTACTACAAGCTTTTGTCTGGGGCATTTCAAGCATGTATGTATATATATGAGAATTGCCTAGTTTAGGATGTATTTTGTAACAAGAATGAAAAACATATCCACCATTCTATTGAAGTCAATGAGAACAATGTATGTAGGGTAATTCAATCTCATACGTTTGAGCTAAACTAAATAGTCGTGTAGTATGCGAGTGGATAAGTACCTACTATATATCCACCATTCTCATGAGAATGATGTCTGGATAACTTTGATGCAGATTGCTATAAATTAATATATTTTGAATTTTGGCTCCTTTTCATAGTCTCTTGAATTTTTTATTTTAATTTTTTGGTTGTATAGTCTCTTGAATTTTGTTTGACTCCTTAAATTGTTAACACTAATCTTTAATTAATTAAGTGGTATTTTCGTATCACATAAAAACGCATTAGACTCTTCTCTATTTCGACCATCCTCCTTAGAAAAACATAACTAAAAGAAAGTATTACATTGCGAACCAAATATGGAAAAATTAAATAAAGCAATTTTGTTTAAATTTTAGATTTTCAATGATGGTTTTGTCTAACATGTACAAGCAAAAATTATTTTGCATCATGCACAAGTGTCTTTTTCACCTTTGAATCAATAAGTCTCATCATATGTCATTTAATTTAGTGGTGTAATTTATTAATGACAAGTTTTTCTGTCTTTGCTCAAAAAAAAAAAAATCTGTCTCTATATTTTGAAATCATGTTTTCAAAATTTACTTGGTTCATAGTTTTCCAGCAATAATCGATATATATTGATCTCCTAAAAGGAAAATCAATCGCAGACCATTTCGTTTCTAAGTACTTTCCAGGCTCATCATTTTGTTTGCATTTGAAGATAAGTGCCACGGTATTTTTTGGATGCATTTGCTCATATATAATTATTACATATTTGTCAACAAAAAAAAATAGATTACATATTTTTGAATTTCAGGTTTTTAACACGGAATTTTTTTATAAATGGGAATTTGTTCATCCAATTATATATTACAAAATTTTCCATTTATATATATTTTATTGAAAAAATTTATATATTTGTTCTTCCACGACAATATTGCTTGGTTATGTGTGTATTGCTATCTCTTTCAGCTTTCCCTCATCAAAAGAGAGATACCTCTCCAATTGACCAATTAGATGTTTACATTTTTTATGTTTGTTCTAATCAACAATGTAATCTCAGTCCTTTGTCTGTAAATGGTAGATTTTACTAAGGGCTTGCTAGATTAAGTTCTGAATTTAAGTTTTAAAAATTATTTTATAAATTACCTTTTAAAAACAACTTTTAATTAGAAGATAATAAAAAAAATTACCTAAACAAGAAAATTTGTTTGGTAATCCTACTTTCAAAAACTATATTAGAGATGAGAAAGTGAAATAAAAATTTTAAAAAATACTTATTTCATTATTTTGTTTTGTAAATATGGTATGCTAATTTTTTTTTATAATATTTTAATAGTAAATATTTTGATCTTTTTATTTTCTGATTTATAGTAATACGGAAGATATATGATTAAACCTTTGAATCATACAATAAAGTTGTGGAAAAGAGTGATTGAATGGAGACTGAAAAAAGAATAAAATATGATAATTAATTCAGTTTTTTGATGCGAGGTTCGCCATTGAAGCGATTTACTACTTGTTATGGAACATCATATGAATAAAAAAGACTTATACTAATTTTCATTGATTTGGAGAAGAGATGTTATAGAGTGCATATCAAGATGTTAAAAGTCCTATAAAAGAAAAGAAATAGGATCGTGTACATTCAAGCTATCGATGATCTATATTAGAGTTTTCGTCTAATGTGAAGACACACGATGAGACCACAAAAATATTTAAAATATTTTCCAAAACAATGAGACTTCACTAAGAATCAACTTTAAACAATCATCTTTTAACATTAGTATTAGACATGATTATGAAACATTACTTTGGTAAGCCTTAATTATGAAACTTATCCATGATTCGACACTCAGATGGATGCTTTATCAAATTTATAAAGACGAAAAAACATATCAAAGTGAGTTAGTGAGTAACCAATCGATTGAGCTTAAGTAGTTAATGAATTTTCTTTCGAATGAATTGTTCGGGAGAACTCAAGTTTGATTCGTGGAAAGAACAATTCTTGATAAAACTTTATTTAATTACCTCCAAGTCGAACTCCAAATTACCAAGGTTGCCTCTCGAGTGATCTAGAGGGGTATCATAAAGAAAAGAGTGGGTCAGTGAGTCCGCTAAGACAGAGAAAAAAACTACACTCTCAAATACATCATCACATAGCGTCCACTAATGTGGGTAGAAAAAACAGCAGAGAAATCTTGAATAATAGAAAAACTGTCATCCACATGATGCATCCAATTTAACCAATTTGCACAAGAACTACCTTCTCGTAGAATATGATAAAAAGACATCTTTCAAGAAGAGTGTTTGAACTCCACAATATGACCAACAATAACAACATATGGGTGAATTGGTGAAACTCCGTCTTCAATAAGAGATAAATTTGTCTTAGAGTCATATTCACATATGATGTCTCTTTACCCTTGATCCCAAGCCATGTGATATAGCTTGAAGTTCAACATTGACACTGTTAGTAATTTCACAACTACTATATATAATAGTAAATTTCTAATTTATAGTATTTTTAGCTCGAATTTGACCTCTTTGAAATTCACGAAGAACCCAATAGTTCGAATCACATTATTCAAAAACCAATTTTTTCAAAAAAAAAAAGTCGCCTTTTTAAGTTAATTTTTTTTATTGAAAATGCAAGGATTGAATTGAAATAAGAGTTATTACAAGCTTTCAAAGAAAAAACACAAACATGTTCATAATTGCAACTCTTAAAAAAAGTTCATATTTGTAGAAATATGCAGGAAAACGTAGAATTATATATTATCACCGAGTCAGTTGATGAACAATCCAAATCAAATTAATGAATCAATTGTCAAATCGATTGATTTATTGTCAACCTTAAATCCGTCTAAATTTTAATGTAAGAGACCTGTACTATCATATGCCAAACCAACAATGTGGAAAGAAAGTTGTAAAAAAGAAAACAATTGTGGAACCTTAAAAAAACAAAAAGTGGAAAGAAACTAAGTCATTGAATACGTCATTAGAATTTGCCCCTACAATTAAATTAATTATAATCCAAATCCGTGTTTCATCAACTGACAAGTAATTTTTTTTTCCCTAATAAAGTAATGTTTATTTTTTTAAAATCCCCTAACTAAAGTAATGTTCTTAAATAATATCAAAACACTCTCTACTTATTGGATAATTTTGATTTTTCATTTCATGAACCTATATAAAATGAAAAATGTTAACACCAAACCAACGACCGACAACCTTGTACCTTATTTAGTTAATTTAGTTATTACTAGTACTAACTTTAGTGCCCTTTTGGCAAGATAGAGCAACGTAAGAAAAACCAACTATATAGGAAAGTGGCCACAAATATATCAGGACCTATAAACCCCACTAAGCTAACTGTGGGACGGCATTAGATTATGTAATACTATTATTTTGCATATAAATAGAGCTTTCAAGATTAAAATATTAAACCCTCACAAACACACAAAATCACTATTGTTCTTTTTCATGACATTTCACACCGTGTAGCTATTATTTAATAGTATTTGTATCAATTTTAAGTGCTCTTTATGTTGTGCTATTTGTTACATCAAATATTTGGAAATGGAGAATAGAGATTGGCTAAACCAAGCCAATCAAATCAATGTTTTTGTTGAGAATCTACGAGATTGAAGAGTTATAAACGATTGGCCAAATTACTTTTGTTGTCCAAATGCAAAATAATGGAAGTTGCCTTTCATGATGATAATTAAATCCAATCCTTATGTGTAGGCTCTTTTTGTCATCAACAATTTGTTTATTCCTTTAATGTGAGCCCCATTTACCATTACATTTTGAAAGACACAAACATGGCCTAGAGTATCAAGAGTTCAAGACATTACACAATAGTGTTTTCTTAAGTAGGTTTTGCAATAGATAACTTGAGTACAAAAAATAGTGAAAAATTGGATAAAATTTGCTCCAGATGATCAAAGTGGGTTTCACCATTTGTCACAATAGGTGTTTTGTTTCACCAAATGTAGAATTATTGTGTTGATAAACTAGATAAAATTCGTAGTGAGCATATAAGCTTAAACCAAATCAATTTTTAATGGATGTGTATCCATTTTCGGTCAAAGAAGAATCCTCGTCGATTTCAAGCTTGTTGGTTTAGAGCATTTTCTTGGTTAGAGTACTCAAGATAACAATATGTTATCTTTTGCTTTACATGTTATTCATTTTTTTTTAAAAAAAAAAAAAATCAAGTCCTCTTACTTAAAAAGAGATTTAAAAATTGGAAAAGGTAAATAACGGAAAAGATTGTGGATTTTAATCTCATATGGAAAAAGTCATAATTCCTCATACAATGTTACTTTTAGATGCTATCAAGATTTCAAGAACCACTCCTTTCACATTGAAATTTTTTATCCAATCAAAACTAAGCAACACATTTGTAGTTTTTCCTTGCGGCTTTAAACATATGTTGATGATGTTAGATGGCTAGCATTGTAAGCTTGTGTTTTTAGAGAATACGATGAACCATTGTGATTTAGAGATTGAGTCAACACTGCATTATACACCGTCTTTTTTTTATCTCCAACTACAACCGGAAACTGTTGTCTGTTGGAACACCGGTTAAATGAGTGATATAGTTGTCTTTTGCTAATGGTTTTCAAACAGTTTATTTTAGGTTCTTGTAACTATTTGTATTTTGCTTGTAGCTTTATTAGACACATCTTATGCTTAGTAAGCTCTTAGTAATTATTACCAGCTTCTTAAAAAAAAAATTAAGAACGGATTTAGAGTGAGCTACATAACAGTTTTGCATGGTTGTTACCGAAAACTAGCTATTAGTATACTTTAGAAAACGATTTTGAAGTGAACAAGAAAATGTGTTGTCTACAATTATCAAATGCTACACTTACATTTGATCATACATGCAAGAAAAAACTATTAAACTTAACAAATAAACAAAAGCGTTTTACTTTTCCCACCCTGCGCCCTTCTCGCACACCCTGCAAAAATTTCAAAATACCCCTAGTCCGGATTATGTTTTTCGAACCGGATTGTTAAAGTTTCTGAAAAATACAACCCGGAAACATACGCTATGAAATTTTGTGTCTTTCTTTGATGTCAAGGGTCTCTGTTGACCATTATACGACCTCCGCATAAGCTGCAATGCAATTGCAGGATTCGTATGAACGGTCAACAATGACCATGACACCACAGACACACCTAAAAGCTACCTAAAAAACTAAAGTTTTTTGAAGAAAATGTAAGAAAGGAGGTGGAGAAAAATGAAGGAAAATGTTGAAGATCCAAGCCTTTTATAGCCTTAAATAAGTCATAGGTCTTAATTACAGTCAAATAAAACGTGTTCCACACTCAAAAACGTCAAAAAATACATTCAAACTCCACTAACCGGCCAAACCTTTGGTGAAACGTCACCGGCCAAAATGTAACTGTGGGTTTCCGGATTTCATAATCCGGAAGGCATGAATTCCTTTCGGATTGTAAAGTCCGAACTGCATCAGACCCTTTATTTGGACAGTTTTCGTTGCGTTTGTCTTGGAAAAAAATAAAAACAAAGGTACATAAGACAAATAAACAGTTAAAAAAAACCATAATAACAGAAATGATTTGAAGATGAGCTTTTGAGCTCGATCTTGTCGGTCTGCCGACTGATATGTTACGATCGGCAGGCCGACAAGATCGAGCTCATAAGGACCTCTTCTTCGCAATTAGATCTGTAAGAGGAGGTTTGTGACTATATATTTTTGGCAGCATGCACAAGATCTCCACAATGCGGTCAAATATAGAGTTATCTATATGCGACAGCATGAGAAGATCTTCAGCACAATGAAAAAAAAATAATTGTTTCTTTGGTTTGTTTGTTTGTATTTTTGACAGCATGTTGAGGATCTTCAACACGCCGACGCGGTTAAATAGAGAGCTATTTATTTGCGTCCGTGTGAGAATGATCCTCAACTTAATGAAAAAAAATTGCATGGTTTTCTTTAGTGTGTTTGTGTGTTTTGATGGTATTGTAGTTGAAAACCGAAGAACACTTATTTATAGAGGTCCTTGGATGTTGTGGACCACATGAACTCTTGGTGCAATGTGGATCACACAAAAGAATCACATGCTGAAGTTTTTCGGATTTCATAATCCGGAAACACTTAAGCCCTATGTGAATCCATATTACATAATCCGGACCAGAATGTTATGAGTTTTTTTGTGTCTTTCTTTGATGTCTAGGGTCTCTGTTGACCGTTATACGAACCCCACACAAGCTGCAATGCAATTGCATGGTTCATATGAACGGTCAACAATGACCGTGACACCATCAACACCCGTAAAAAACTAATTTTTTTTGAAGAAAAGAGTTGAATTGAAGAATGAAGGTCTTTGTTGAAGATGAAATCCAATTTATAGCCTAAAACATGTCCTAGGTCACTAGTACATTCAATGAAAACGTGTTAGTGGTTGTAACTGTCCAAACCTACATTAATGGCTCCAGTATCAGTAAAATGCGTATAAATCTGGAACGCAAAGGTGCATTCCGGATTTCATTTTTCGAAGTGCATCAGTGTCAGTAAAACGCGTTCACATCAGGTTTTGGTCGGTGGTCAAGTCAAGGAAACGCGTTTTACCACGTTTTTTGATTGCATTTATGACTTCCCAACCGTTTTTTGACCCACACTCCCTATAAATAGCCTTCCAAACCCCTTCATTTCTCACGCCATTCTCTCCTCCTCTTCTTTCTTCTACAACTATGGTTTTCCATCGTTGGCCTTTCATAGATAAGGGTCTCGTTGAAAACTTTCAAGGTTTGTATGAACGGTCAATGAGGATGGAACCACACTTCAAAGAAGTGCAGTTCATCTGGGGGTCATGTGGGTCAGTGTGGTTCTTAGCTTGGCCTGTCTCGGCGTAAGTTTGAGCACCCCCTACCTTCCTCAGGGGTATTGGTTTCTTCTTCCTGCCCTCCTCTTCCCTCCTCCTTTGGTTTTCCTCCAATAGAGAAGCTACTGGTATGTCCTATCACATACCAGTGGTTAGGCTCTTAGGAGATTAGAATTAGGCTCTTAGGAGATTAGAAATATATTTAGGTTCTTATGTAATAAGCTTAAAAAGCTTCAACATTATTGTAATGTATTGTTCATATATTAATAAAATGAGTTGTTTATATCTTTTTATTTCTGTTTTATATGTTTATTTGGATTTATTTTATGAATTTCAAAGCTTAAAATTGAAAAAGTTCTGGTAACGGATCATTCCGGATTATAAAATCCGGATAAATCTGCAAAATTCTAACAATTGATTCCGGAAAACGAAATCCGGACCAGGGGTATTTTTGGAAAAAATAAGGTGCGTGAGGAAAGCCATAGGGTGAAAAAAGTAAAACTCTAAACAAAAAGAACAAGAGAAACATTTGGTAAAAAGTAAAAACATGATAGATATTGACGGAAATAGAAACTCACCAACTCCCCTTTATCTTATCGTAGTACAACCACTTCTTCTTATAAGTGAAAAGGGCAAAATAAAGAACAAGTACAAAATATTTTCATAGTAATGCAAGGAAGACTTTCTTTCCCATTTAAAATCTCTACCTCTTTGCTCTATTACTAACTACGACGTAGAACTTGCAAGTACCACTTCCTGACATCTAAACTCGACAAAATGTTACTCCAATTTAACCAATATTCTCGATCACTAAATCACCATTGATTAATTTATAAGTTTTTACCTCCTACATAAGTCGAACTCTATCTATTAGAGATAAGTATCAAGATTCTCACACTCCCACTCCCACTACTTCTTATTCTATATTTGGTATCACGATAAGTTTGCGAGAATCATGATGATCCATCGTTGTAGCTTATTCAAAATCACGACAAATCACTGTAGTTTTAATATATCCATCATGATACCAAACATACATCTAACACGTGCTTGGTTAGACTTTTTTGCACCCCAAATTCACGTATCTCACATATTTACCGTGAAATGTAAAAATTTTAAATTAGAACGGTTCAATTTCTTTCGTTTGAAGGATCTCACCCGTGGATCCAAACACATGATTAAGCTTCAACCAAATTTCAACTTATACAAATATTTTATACTACAACAAAAAAAACACAGATAAAAAATAAAATAAAATTTTCTAAAAATCAAAAAAAAAAATTGGTTGGTAAAAAAAAAATAAAAAATTGGTTGGTATATTTTGTAGGGAGAAAAATATGGTTGAGTATTTCTAAATTTAACTCTGAGAAATGACGTGGTTGCCAACGAGAATTTTCAGTTAAACCCAAATCAATAAAACTCCATCCTGTCGCCGCCGCGTCGGAGAACCCAATCAGCTCTCAGCCACACCTGCACGGTTGCAACCGGGTAGCCACCACCGGAAAATCCCAACGTAAGCAAGGATAGGTATTGAAACAAGCTTAAACTAATCTCATTTTTACTATTCACTTTCACCATCATAGTGCACAAGCTGTTTGATAGAATGCTTGAATTGTTGCATTTCGGTAAGGGGGAAAAAATGTGTTTGTTTGGTGATAATGTTGTGTTGGATGTGTGCTAAGAATAGATGGAATAAAATTATAAATGACAAGATTATAGAGAGGGTTGGTAGCACTTATTGTAGAAAAGATGATGAAAACTTGGCTCAGGTGGTTTGGACATGTTGAGAGAAGACATGTAGATTTTGTAGCGAGTAGAGTAGATCAGATGTAGGGTAGTCAAATCGAATCATTAGAGACAGAGGAAAAATTAGGAAAACTGTAAGAGAAATTATTAAGAAAGGGTTGATCATGTAGCCGACCCCACTCAGCGCGATAAAGTTTAGTTGTTGTTGTTAGCTAATATTTTACATGCGTGTTGTTGTATTGTTTTGCATATTAGTAGTAACAAGTGAAGAAGTAACTGTGTAGTTCTACCAAGTAATAAAATGAAGTTATTAATTTGTTGTTTGAATTTAATATATCTGATGTTTTGATTATTTACAATTTTTTTGGCTATTGCATCTTTTCTTAAACATGAACTAGAAAATATGCATTAACCTAAAATTGAATTATATTGGCCAGGCTATACTCACCGCACGGCCGAACTCCGAATTGCCAAGGGGCCCTTCCCCTGGAAACCAGAGAGTTAACACAAAAAAATTGAATTATATTCTCGTATTAAAAAGTCTACAAACTTGACATACATATCCAATATCATCCTTCGATAAAAAAGAATGATCACACCCTTTAATTGTATTTTGAACTTTCGTTGTTGCTCTTTATTTACTAGGTTCTTGTTCCTTTTGACAGTGGTCTGATCTGAAGATTAATTTTTGTTTTTTTTAAGGTTGTATGTTGAATAGTTTACGGATAGGTATCTATCTATTGGCTAATTGTAACATTTCACTAGTGCTTAATTCAAACACTTGTTTTTGTGTTAGCTTTTCCAGTTTATGCATCCAAATAGAAATAACTTATCCAACATAAGCTCTTATGACATAAGCTCTCATGTGATGTGCTTTTATGCCATCAGCGCTTAAATAAGCACTTTTCAATGGTGCATAAATAGCTAATAACAGTATCCTACTATAAGTCTAGTAGTCTACTGAACCAACTTGCGCATGAATATGCACTGGGAAACGCAGATCACAAGAAGCCCATTTATGTTGAACCCTAGACTTTATAAACTCCACTAGAAACAGCATACTGTCATCTTCCATCCTGATAGTCATCTTTCTTTTGTTTGAAATAACCTTTTTCATTTGATATCCATTTTTTTTTTCTTCTGTCAAGTCTCAACCCAAACTTTCATTTCTTTCTCACATATTTCAAGATTCTCTACCTGCATTAATCTTTCACCATCAATTTTCACAGCAATGTTCAGTGCTTCACATCTTGATTTTTGGTTGTGTTTTCTCTTTGTTTTCACGTGCGTATTTTTACTGGTTCTGGAGCGGTCCCAGTTGACGGTTATACTAGTTTGATCTGGTTTGATACCAGTTTAATGACATCATCACCATTCACCAGTTTGAATGCATAACCGGGCCGGTCGGGTCCAGTTTTTAAAACATTGTTTCATGGTTAATTACCGTGTCAATTTTGGGCAAACTGTATAGTCTAAGAAAGTATTTTAGCTATTTGCTTCTAATGTCTTGTTAGTTTATCTTGAACTAGGTTTCTAAATTGCGGACAAATTTTAATAGTTATGGGATTTGTTTCAATCCCTACCATGTCTTAATCATTTAATTTAATTATTTCTGCAGCAAAACAAACCAGAGTGAGCTCTAACAATGGCCCCTGTTGCTCCTCGATCTGGTGATGCAATATTTGCTAACATTGAACACGTTGTAAGCAAACAATGTCAAAACCCTCAATTTTTTTCTTTACATAAAAAATGTCAATATTGTTTGAAGTTTATTGAATTTTATTTTGAGTTCATTGTATCATCTGCATTAGAAATTGCTCTTGGAATGTGCAGAATGCAGAACTGTTTACTCTGACATATGGGGCAATTGTGCGTCAATTG
>Ga0099826_10002141_pt1 | contig 12548 bp, 8 predicted proteins | sample Mtrugardesep15_FD_76830 | JGI IMG/M metagenome (GOLD analysis project Ga0099826, IMG submission 76830) | Root nodule microbial communities of legume samples collected from California, USA - M. trunc garden sep15 | ecosystem: Host-associated > Plants > Roots > Nodule | place: USA: California...
AAAAATGACTCTACTTAATTCCTGCTGTCAATGTCTTCTTCAATTTTAAAATTGATTGTTTTCTAACATTTTATAGAGGATCTATTTATGTCCGTTTTTTCCATAATGTAATTTTGATAAACAATAACAATACTCTCCAGAATAAGAATTTATAAGTTCAATAAGAAGGAACACAGACTAACTTTCGATCAAGGTAAGTTAAATGTTTGAAAGTATGATTCTAATGTCAAGAGAACTATTACCACTAAATTTGACTTGAATTAGATAAAAATATTGGTGTGAGTGTTCTATCACATCACGCCAATGCAGTTTTTAAGACTCTCGTTATTTCAGTGACAGAACATGTTCGAATTCACCCAAGACATACTAGAAGTCTAGAACGTCCATTTATATTGGTAGCTGTGAGGTGTATGGTTATTCTTAGAGGATTGGATGTGAGGTGTATGACATAGCATCTTCACATTCACCCCATACATACTAGAAGTCAAGTCTATACCCCAGGTGTAAGAATTCTAGTATGTATTGGGTATTATAAACTAGTATTTAAATCAAGTTTCTATTCACATTGCCTCAAATATAGTATTTCATGATTGATAGGTATGTTGGTTAAGAGACTTAGTTAGCCAGCTAGGCTGGCATAGAGGGCATATTGTCCATAAATAAGAAGTGGGGATTGAAAGGGGAGAGCGGTGATTTTTGTGATAATTAGCATATTGATTTTCCTAATTCTGAGAAAAAAATGACTTTAAAATCTTTACTAAACCCAAAATGTAAATTTTGGGCAAAGCTAACAGCAACTTTAATTTTAGGATACATGTTCACATGAAAGTACATCAGAAGGGTGAGAGGACAGCAAATTTGGAATTTACCTGTATACAAATTATAGCAGCAACTCTAACCCTAGAGTTCTGCCCCTTGGCACTCTCTTTAGCTGATCCATCTCCATCACTAAAATCTGAATCTGAAGATGTAACATTCATAGTAGAAGATTCACTATCAGAGATATATTGAGAATGTGCAGCTCTATTGGGCTTAACATTTGAGCAGTCCCTTTTTCGCAAGTGTGGAGGCCTATATACACTACTGTCTGACTTGTTCAGGTGCTCTCTGTGTGCCTTAGGACTTACATTATTAAGATCCTTCTTCGAATGGCCAACTAGCGAAGTACTTGGGGTTCTACCAGAAAGTCCATAATTTAAGAACATTCTCAACACGGCAACAAAAACTGACACCTTGTAAAAAGATCCAATGGCCACAATGATTAGGGGTGAAAGTCAAACACATTTATTTGTTCTTTGCGTTAAAATAAAAATGTCTTCCTTACATGATCAGATACTGAACATTTAGGAACAGTAAGGATCAGATGCAGACAGCTCAGGAAAGATTCATAAAACCTGCAGAAAAGATGTGTCGGCAACTTGTGATTGATGACATATAGCCAAAGCATGAATCTCAATTCTCAATGAGTTTCATCATTGGCTTCTACTAAGATATTCCAACAAACAGGTTACCTGGACATTGCAATATCTTCCACAACTGGGGATTTTAATGCCATGACATCCATTGTTTTTCTGACCACCTATTTCAGAAGAAACCAATTAAAACATTTTGCAGGAGTTAATATACAAACTTTATAAGAAAATAAAAGGACGAAGTATTATATACCTCAAGCATTGATCTCCAGATATCAACCGGGAAGGATGACCCAGCTCTTGAGATTGCTTCAGTGAGCATCTCAAAAGCGACTGTCTGTAACTCACTTGAACTGCTTTCTGTGGAAAAATTCATATTAATCACAGCAGGTCTTTCTTTGTATACTGAACGAGGCATCCAAAATGATACGCCTTGAGAGCTAACGATAACATCAAGCAGAAATTTAACTAGTATAGTATCTTCAGACTGCAACCATCTTCGATGTGATAGGGTAATGATACATCTGAACAGGGAGCAGATATTGTATCAGGTAAATTTGAAGTACCGACAAAAGGTTGAAAGGCATTAACTAAAAAAAAGTAAAAAATTTAGTAGATTAACATTAGAGTTTAATTGGTAGCATTGCCGGTGTAAACAAGTTTTACACATGCATCTAATCAGTTCTCACCGCATAAATTTTTTAGGAGGTGTTTTAGGAACTAATATATTATTTGATAAATTCTCAATGTGAGTTTGAATTGTTATCTCATGGGTTCGCTGCTATAAATAACTGCAGCTTGTATTAGTGCATTTTGGTCCAAGTCAGTTTGTTAGAAAAGTGTGACATTAGCTCTAGCAGTTGTAACTGCCTAAGAGCTTGATAGCTTGCGGTGCAAGTTTGTTAGCTTTGGGTACAGGTTTAGCTCCAGCTGAGTCTACCATAAGCACCCTATATATTCTGTAATATACAGCAAATCTTCAGTTAAGAAAAGATTCAAAATGGAATATATGAAATTCCCAATTTACTCTCTATTTTCGAATTAAGTATTAGTTTAAAAAACCTAAAGAAAAAATAAAACCATAAAAATGGACTAGAGTTTCTTTCTTTAAGTTTCACTCACTCAAGGTTTAAATCATCGGTGCAGCATAACAACCTACATTATGAATAAACCCTCCCACTCATGGTTCAAAACAACCAATTAATAGAACAATTTCATACTAAATAAATGAAATTATTGAAGTTCAGAATTTAAATCTCATATCTACTAGAAAAGAGCTTGCGGAAACGAAGTAACCTGAAACCTGCTATGTCTCTAATGGTTCACAAACAAGAACATTACTACCCCCACCCCCAACAGAAAACGTAGTTTTATTACACACAGTCAGAGTAAGATTGCATCAACTATTAATTCATTTCAGGAGTGTTAACTAACCTAATAGCATGCAAGCATTCAACGGCAGCACCAGTGGCATATTTTCCGAGAAACCGATCCAGCATCTTCCGAAAACAACCAAGAACACTACTAAAAGAGGATCCATTTATCTCGAACTTAACATGCCGACATATATCATGAATCTGCAATAATCCAGATCAAATCAATTAGTAAAATCATTAAAAACAATTAAATCCTAATGTAAAAAATAATACTAATTAAATCAGAAATTTATTACCAATCGTGATGTCTGAGTATAGATATGAACACAATTTTCTTCATCTGAAGAACTAGATGCAACCAATTCCATCATAAACAAAATATCCGATAAAACCTTACCAAAAAAAATCAAACAAAAATCAGAGAGAAAATTTCAACAAAAAAAAAAAGATGAAAAAGCGATTAATAATCGAAGGCATTGATACCTCATGAGAAGGAAGTTCTGGTGCGGCGGAAAGAAGAGTATGAGAATGAGAGAAAATGAGATTGTGAAGCATTTGAGAAGTGGAATTGCGAGGAGGATTCGTTAAGGATTCATCTCTCAGTGTCAAAAACGCGGTTCTCCACGATCTGATCAACGGCGTCGGTGTAATTGCGCCACCGAATCCCGTTCCCGCCATTGAATCGCGAACACGGAAATTTCAGTTTCTATTCATTGCACTGCGAAGATGATGAAGAAGAAGAATAACCTCCATTTTAGTTCCGGTTATATCTTATATTTTTAAGAAAACTGCTAAATACACCCTCCATCTCGTTCCGGTTACAACACCTGTTGAACTACACTTCAAAATAAAAAGATGTGTTTGCGCAAATTTATTGAGTAAAATCACAAGACTAAATGTAAAAGTACACGTAACTCCTATCTTAGTACCAAACACTTAACTCCTATCTTGTAAAAATTCAACTCCATGTACTTAACTCATGTATCATGCATGCCTTGTAAATTTTGAGTACATCTTTGTAAACTTAATTTGGGTATGATTATGCAAACTTGGTTTATGTATCGTCTATAACTTCTAAGTTGTTGGATCTTATACATAAACTTGGATCGAGTTTGTTTACATAAATGTGGTTAGATGTACATAAACTCATGTCAAGTAAACTTATGCAAGCTTTGAAGAAGTTGTGGGAATTTTGGTATAGCATCAAATGTTCAGGTCTTTGAATGAAAATTGGTGTTTAGCTCGTTGCTTATTTGAGATTGTCTTGTTTGTAGTTAGAGGGATTGTTTTAGGTCAAAATAATAGTGAGTGTGTGATGTAAAACGGCCCCGGAATCTTAACGTTTATTTTTAATGTCAGTTTACATGTGAAGTTTGGAGGCTCATTAAAAATTGGTGAATCCTTTATTAATTTTGTTGGAATTAACCATTTTCGGTTTAATGAAGGATTCATAGGTGAGATGCGAAAAAGGTGAAATGGATACTTTGCCTAGTTGTTACCTGGAATACTTGGATTATGAGAAATGTCATCATATTTTTGTCATCACATTGAACTTAACACTTGAAATGTCATCATATTTAATGGAGACTATAAAGACATTCATGAGATAATGGATAGAATTAAAGTATCTCATATGGGGATGGAGTGAGGGAGATAGAAAAATAAATTGGGTTAAATGAGATAAAGTCTCCAGACCTTTGGAAGAGGGGTCTTGGTATTAGAAACTTGAGGATTTTAAATCAAACACTTTAAGAAAACGAGGGTGAAAAATCAGTACAAAAATGAATGTTTTGTGGTATAGAGCTTTGGAAAAAAATTATGGTTTGAACAGGGAGTCAATTATAGTAGAGAGTAGAGGAGTTTCTATTTGATGGAAAGACGTTTGCAAAATAAATTATGGGAGATTGGAGTCTCATAATGTGTCTTCTGTTTGGTTGAAGGTTTTGGCATAAATCCAGTTTCGTTAAATGTTTCATGTTTAGTTTGGAGATTATTTCAAAATAGATTAGCAATAAGGGATAACCTTTTCAAAAGACGAGCATGATCAAAGTTTTGTTCATTGTGTGGAAGAATGCATAATTGTCCTTTGTTTTCAAGTGTGTGGTTTGGCTTGTGTCGGTGGCTGGATATCAGTGGCATTTCAAAATAAAGGTCATCTTCGCATCAAACAAATTGGAAGTTTGATAAATAACGGAAGAGTTTACACAATAAAGAAATGATAAAAAAATTTGTGCGTGCTGATGTATTTGGAAAGCGAGGAACGAACCAAGAAATTATTATAGTGAAATCAGTGATGGAATTTACTGCGATTTAAATTAAAGAGTTTATATTACAATATGTCTCAATGGTGTGCGAATTCGATGGCGTGTCTAGGAGATATGGAGGATTGAATGTCTCAAAGGCGTGCGAATCTGATGACGTGTCTGGGAGATGCAGAGGAGTCTAGGAGATACGAAGGATTGAATGTCTCAATGGTGTGAATACAATGGCGTGTCTGGGAGATACGGAGGATTGAATTTTTAGCACAATTAATTTTAATGGTATTTTGTACTAATGATTTTGCAGTGGTGAAGTATAGTTTAAGGTGATTCAAGTGCCAACATCTCAAGTTGCCTTTTTATTATCAATAACAAGTAATCGGAGTGCGGGTTGAGCCTTTTTCTGTTTGAAAGTGATTCATTTCATGGTCCAAGTGCATAGTTATTGGGTTTGTTCTTCTGTTGTTTCAATGGGTTAAAGAACAACAATGTTATTAGTCTGGCTGAGGTGCAGCGATTGGTTATCGTCTGATTTAGTGTTTCATTTTTCGTGGGAGTTGGAACTTCAACAAATATTATATTAGATTTCAAGGAATAGCTTGATTTAGATAGAATTGAAACAGATAAAGCAAATTAAATTTAAGTAGCAGAGAGTTCAATTGCACATGGAATTGAGGATTTAAAGTGGATAAAAACATATGAAGAAGAAAATATAGCACTAGTGCATAGGTGGTTTGGTCAATGTTTTGATATTTTGGTATCTCATAGGTGGTTTGGTCGTCATTGCTATAGATCTTTGTAAGGTGAATAGAAACTCTAATTTTGTTTTTTTTTTCAACGGGTTGACCAATCCATTGTTGTGTTTTATAAAGCGGTTAAACTCCTTTAATTGTAAAAAGTTTAAGGTAAATTAAAATAACCAGTTCGAATATACGTTTCCGCAAAATTAATTCAATAAATTTATTTAAAATTTGTTAGGAAGTTAAAGGATAATTTGGTCAAATCAAGCTTTTAAAAACCCATCAGGGTTGCAACTTGAAATTACCCTATTTTAGTTGATAATAACAATAGAAAATAAGTCCCCGTGAGTATAGCTCCGTTGACAAGGACATGCATTATTATATACAGGGACTGAGGTTCGAACCCCAGACACCTCACTTATTCACCTTGATAAAGGTGAATTCTAACCACTATATTACTTAGGGAAAAAAAACAATAGAAAACTAAATTATAAATATACATTCAAATTCACTTGGTCACTAAATTACGTGAGCTTTTAGTAAAAAAACTAAATATGAAAGTTTTGACAAAACAAAAAATCTAAAAAGAATTGACTCAATATTTGATAACTAACTCAAAAATTGGCGTGCCAAAAATATTTTGAGTCGTAATGACTTCGAAGAAAAACTAAAGAACCGTAAAATATTTTGAGTCACAATGACTTCAAAGAAAAGTGAAAGAACCATAAAGATTGATTGAATAACAATATTATTCCATTAGAAGAGAGAAAAAAAAATTAAACAAATTAAATAACACTTTAGATGAAATAAAATATGAGAAATTATAAAGCATGGGAGACATGAAGCAAAACTCACGTGCATTAAGACAATTTAAAGTTAGGAAACATATTTTTATCACTAAAGTTCCTCATAAATATCGGCAGGCATTAAGTTCCACCAAACAAAGCATTGGTTGGAAACACCAAAGTTATGAGCATATATATCTTTCACAAACTTAGTTCAAGTATGTTTATATGAATTCAACTAAAGTACGTTATGCAAGTTCAGTTCAACTTTTTTTAATTAAACTGGATTTAAGTTTGTTTAGAAAGTCGGTGTAAGTACGTACGTGGATGTAAACTTAGATCATTTATTGTTTATATATTATGAATTTTTTATCATACTTAGACTCAATTCAAACACGTTCACTTAAAATAAACTCAATTTAAGGACATTGTGTGATGTGCGTGCATCCGTGTGCAGGGCACATGGATCATAGAACATTCCTCGTTGCGAAGTCTACATGACATGTGAGGTATGTGGTCTATGTTCGGAGTGCATGGATAAGAGACAAAATTCATTGTTTTCTTCATTCTTCATGTGCTTTCATCCTAAATATGAGTTTGAAATTTAGGATAGAATTTCCCCAACTTGTTTTGTCTTCAAATCTTCATTGCGGTTGATCATTTAGCTTCCATAACTTTCATGAGATGTCTTGTTTTGTCAAATTAAAACGACTCAAATCAAAACATAATAAAACATTATCCAAATCATAAGTAACTCGCTCTAAAACCACTAAAAAGTCCTCAAATGACAAGACAAAATCTCGAAAACATAGCTAGAAACAATATACGATGAGACATCATCAAACCTCAAATGTTAAAATTATTACTATTGTTTATTTATTTGTGTGAATTAAAGTTTGAAAACAAACAAAAAGCAAGTAGGAGAGAATTTGATTAAATATAAGAGTGTCATTTAGGAATTACCTTATTTTATAAAATAAAAAAAGAGCAACTACCTTATTTTAAAATATATAATAATAATAATAATAATGATAATAGATTTTTTTTTTTGGTTGCATAATAGTGATAGGTGATATGTTGAAAAAAGAGAAACCAAAATTACAATGAGAAAAAAAATATAATTAAAGGATATAAAATTATTTAAATAAGTTCAACTGGCATGCACAACACCATTCTATGCTCCTATTTTGCGGCCATATATCGTTCATTGATTGATTGATTGATGAGTTTAACAAATTCTTTAGCGGTTTCTCTGACCTTGTATAAGCATCATCTTAACCTTCCACAACAACCATCGTAACCAAGTGAAATTGTACACACAATTTTAAAGAAGAGTCTCTTAAAATCTCAAATTCATGTTCCCTAAAAAATAAAATAAGATGTTTTTATCCTTCCATTTTTTTCATCCATAATAGTCAATTTATGTTCATATCAATGTCAAATTTACGATCCTTTTACATTCAAGATGTATCCTAGTTACATCCATCGATTATGTTCAACCTTTGCATGTCAATATTATTATGTTCACAAATTATCAAGAATTTGAGTCCTTAAAAAAAAATATGTCTATTGAGGACCAAAATCGAAACAAAAAATTGGAAAGGTGAAATTATCCTATTTTCTTTTTTAAGGATTAAAACCAAAATTTGTTAAATTTTGGATGAAAAACTTATTTAACTTTTTTTAAATGTTAAACATATAAAAAAATAGTTTATGATGCCATATTTTTTTAATATATTTGTCTCCCTTAAATTAATTTTCTGGTCCTGCACCGTTAAGTTAATTACTGTCTTTGTGCACGTGCAGCATACCGACCACTCGGTACTTTAATACACTACTGTACTGATTGTGTGCGCTACTGACACGACGACGGACTTGTGCAAAAGCAGCATGTGCTGTAGTTTTGACCTTTTTTGTGCCTTTGACTTTCTTTTTTGTCACCGAACGCTTTTTCTCTCGTTCTTGAAAATAAAATAAATTAAAGCACATCCATAATTTTCTTTTCATGTTTTATTCTGGTTGGAGTTGGAGAGAAGAATTAATGCAGCCAAGCCAAAATATATTGAGTCCCTCCAGCTCATGATTTGAAAATGATTTGTGTACACTCATACAACAATTAAAAAGCGAAAGAAATTGAGATTTTTTTCCATCTTATTTTGTGCTTTTTGTAGGATGGGAATGTAAAACCCATCCAAAATGTAGAATTGGTCAATGTTGTGTTTAAATATCACCAACCATTAACACCGGTATCAAATTGAACAAACAAATCTATAAAAATACGGCGTGAGTGTCTATATATATTTGTGTTCCTTAATCATTTCTCTTTGACCATATTGGTTTCAAAAATGAAATGTTGGTTTTGCATGGGTTGTAATGGAAGAGAAAACTAACATTTCAGTCATTTTACCAGAATCCCTTGCAGAGTAGTATGATAAGAAAAGAAAACAGCCGTAATTAAGGATTATAAAGCAAACGTGCTTCAATTCAGTTCAGTCCATATCCAAAAGCAACACAAAAAAAGACAAAACGTGCTTCAATTAGAAGAAAAAAAACAGCAACGTGGTACTAAGTACTAACTGGTAATGCAAAATTTCGGCGACATTTGACAATAACAATCCCAAAACCACCTATGTACCTTTCCTTTTGGTCAATTTTTGTTTGTTTCTTAACGGACATTGCTTAGCAAGATAACGTGTTATAATGTCAACACAAAATTTAACAAGTTGTTTTAAACTCATCATATATATAATTTAGAAATATTTGAATATAGTACATTATTATTCTTTATGAAAATACATTACATGTTGAAAAAGAGAAGCAAACCATGAGAAAAATACATAGAGATTAAAAAATAAAATATAGAAGTAAGAGCATGTTGGCAGAGCTTGTCTAGCACCGGTCTATGCTCCCATTTTGCTGCCATACGTTCCATTTTGAATTCTTTTGTGGACCCTCACATTGAACCCACCAGCCATATGAGCCGTGAGAAAAGGAACGAAAACCGGATGGTCAGTCGATACAGGCCTAATTTCAAACTGGTTCAGAATCGAAGCCACAACATATTCCATTTGAATAAAAGCCATGTCTTTCCCAAGACAAACTCTTGGACCGGCCTGAAAAACCGAAAACTTGTAAGGGCTCACATATTTCAAAACCCCATCGTTATTATTACCTCTTTCTTCGACCGGTTCATCAAACCACCGCTCTGGTTTAAACTCATTCCAATCTTTACCCCATAAGACCTCCATCCTCCCCATCCCATAAGGAAAAAAAGTCACTCTATCACCTTTTCCAACCCTAGTCCCGTCCGGTAACACATCATTGTTGGCGGCATGCTTTGAATCCCACGCCACCGGTGGATACAACCTCATTGATTCGCACAAACAAGCTTTCAAATACTTCATATCTTTCAAACCTTCATAATCAAACGATCTCATCAACTCAAACTCATCATCATTATTTTTTCCTCCAAAAACTTCCCTCACTCCTTTTACTATCAATTCCTCTTGGCTTGGATTCTTTGACAATAACCAAAGAAGCCACGTCATTGCCGCCGACGTTGTGTCTCTCCCTGCCATGATAAAACTAATCACCATATCTCTTACCATGATTTCATCATGCCCTGCCTCCAACAACTTTGTCAACAAATCACTCCCACTAACATAATTTTTTTCACTAATTTCTTTTTTCTTCTTCCTTATTATATCGTTCACTGATTCATGAACGAGTTTAACACCTTCTTTAAGCAATTTCTCAGACCCTACATTAAGCATCCTCTTGATCTTCCAAATCAAATGAATCGGTGAAGTCGCGCGTATTGCACTTATCTCGGAAGCTTTGTCGAACGCCCACAAAAGAGGTGGCAAAGGTTTAGATAAATCCAAACAACAAGGATCAAAGCCAAGTGAAACTTTACACACAATTTCAAACGTGAGCCTCCTCAAAACATCTTGGATGTCAATAACATGGTTTCCATTATAAGCCAATTCAAGCAATGGAATAAGTCTTTGTTGAACTTCATCTTCAAGTGTCTTTGCAACAAAATCTTTGAGAGACCTTGTTGTGAATTCATGGCTACCTATTTTACGTTGTTTTGACCATAACTTTCCATCTACATTGAATATGCCGCAACCTAAAAGGTCACTAAGAATTTCAGTGAAGGGTTTTCCTTTAGGGAAGTTGGTGAAATTGGTTTTGAGCATGTATTCAACATTGAGAGGGTTGGCGGTTATGATGGTTCGGCGCGCGCCGAGGCGGTTGATGAGGATTGTTTGAGTTGGAGATTGGGATAGATGGTGAGTGTAGAAATCTAGAAGGCGGTGGCGGTTTTTGTAAAATGAGATGAGGCAACCTATGATGGGGTATGAAGGAGGGGTGTGAGTAGAAGTGGTGAAGTGTGAAACATGGATTTTGGGATTATGAGTTAGTATTATTCTCTTGAAGAGAAGGAAGAGGAAGATAATAGCAAAGAAAATGTAGTAGAACAACATAGCTAGGAATTGAGATGCAAAAGATATAGGTTGAGTTTGAGAGCAATATGGCAGGTGTGTGTATATATATGTGCAGGAAATGAAATGATCCTCAAGAAGAAATGCTGTGCAAAGTGCAAAAACATGAATAATATAGTTATAATGGGTGGACCTTGCTTACGTCATACCTATTGTAATAAATAATATAAATAAAATTTTAGTCTAAATAAATACAATTATAATCTTCCAGACCCAATCATAAAAACAAAGAACATGCATGTATTTGTTGGTTTCAACTATTAGTCAAGGTCAACAAATTTATCTATATTATTTAAGAAAAGAAACTTATAATAACACTCTTTTCAACACAATTTTTTTTATTAAATGAAATTAATGAGTTTTATACTTTTTTTTGACAGAATGAGTTTTATATTTTAAAAATATATTTAATATAAAGTAATGAAAATCATATAGATTTCATCTAATAAATGAATAAGTGTCAAAAAGAATGCGTTTGTACCACTCCTCTTGAAAAAAATATCTGATTGACAAATAAAAATCAATCGATATCTTCAATGAGATAGAAATAGAGAAGGTGATATAGTAGATGTGATATATCATGGTGTGTGAAAAAAGAAAAAATTATATGTTAAAGGGTTTTTCTAACATGTGCAAATGTTAAGAAGTTTAAAATGGTAAGTGTATATTGGAACTTGTGTATTTTATATTAAATATATAATTTTTTAAAAAACAATTGTGGTTTTCAATAAAAAGTTGCTTCTTTTAGTTTCCTTAACATGTATAATATTGGACATGATAGCTAAACCCTATGTTAAATGAGAGTATATAATTCCGGTGTTCATATATCATTGCTTTCCATCTCTCATTCAATAGGAAGTGAGACCATATATCAAAAGAGAGAAAGTCAATATCATAGTAAAGAAATAAATAAATGGTTTCAACATAAAACAAAAATACAACTTAAAAAAGAAAAAAAAAACAACTTCTTGAGTCAATCATAAATTATTAAAAAAAACAAAAATACAACTTAAAAAGGAAAAAAACAATTTCTAGAGTCAATCATAAATTATAAAAAACAATCAAAATAAAACTATTAGTCAAGGTCAAAAAATTTATCTATATTATTTAAGAAAAGAAAAAGTATAATAACCCTCTTTTCAACACATATTTTTTTATTAAATGAAATTAATGAGTTTTATACTCTCTTTTTTTTTGACAGAATGAGTTTTATACTTTAAAAATATATTTAATATAAAATAATGAGAATCATATAGATTTCATCTAATAAATGAATAAATGTCGAAAAGAGTGCGTTCATTCCACTCCTATTAGTCAAGGTCAACAAATTTATCTATATTATTTAAGAAAAGAAAACTTATAATAACACTCTTTTCAACACATATTTTTTTATTAAATGAAATTAATGAGTTTTATACTCTCTTTTTTTTTGACAGAATGAGTTTTATACTTTAAAAATATATTTAATA
>Ga0099826_10002142_pt1 | contig 12547 bp, 12 predicted proteins | sample Mtrugardesep15_FD_76830 | JGI IMG/M metagenome (GOLD analysis project Ga0099826, IMG submission 76830) | Root nodule microbial communities of legume samples collected from California, USA - M. trunc garden sep15 | ecosystem: Host-associated > Plants > Roots > Nodule | place: USA: California...
ATAACTATCAACTTGATTATTTAATATCATTGAAAAGTACATATTTGTTCATTTACTTGAAGCACTTTATTTGTTTCTTTAGTGATTGAAAAATGATGTTACAAAATTCTTTTCAATCTACTAAGATCAAATTCAACTATTAAACTATGGAGACAAAAAGAACTAAAGAAAATGTATGCTTATTTTGATGGAGGTTTTTTTTTCTTCACGATCCTTTTAATAAATACATTTTCTAATAAATGATAATAGTTCTAACCTTTTTTATTACCTTTATTTTTAGATGTCTCGTCTATCCCGCATTAGCATACTGTAAGAGTTTTTTAATCTTACTCCTAGGATCACCATTTAAGAGTTTAAAGACTTGCATGTAATTGAGTGAGTTGACATAGATCTCCTACCTTTTTCTTCCCAATGTTTGGTGGAGGTTTTACTTTGTGGGTTTCAGTTAGAAACTTTAAGAAGGAGGAAGTGTTTGTTGGGAAAAAGGAAAAACGATGAATTGAAAATCAGAATTACAGTAAAGTATATAGAAATTAGGTTATTTGGGACCCTTGAATCCTTGATCTCTAATTAAAAAAAATGAAGAGAGGTGATTAAAGAAAATTGTTTTCTCGATTTTTTCTCACTAGATATAATTTGCTTCAGTGAGAAACTCTCTCCAATCTTAAATATAAAAAATAAATAATTACATTTTTATATCTTAAATTAATACAAATATAACTTACTTTGACTCAATCAATTTAATGTTATTTATCTTAATATATATTTTAATTCATGTAAGTTTTATTTTTATTTTTATTTTATTCTCATGAAACAAGTTTCAATAGATGGTACTTTTCATAATTTTATATTCTTTTTATCAAATCAAGAAAAATAATTGCATATTAGTAAATTTGAAGTTAGATATTTTTTTATAATTGAAATCTAAGAGAATATTGTGATTAAATAAAAAAAAGTAATAATTTTATTCATAGTGGTAGATTAAAATATAGATAATCATATCTGTTTAATATATTGAATGACTGAGAAATCAAAGTTAATTTGAACTCTTATTAATTAGATATATTTTTAAGAATATATTAATTATTCGTAGTGTTTTTATATTTTAAACATAGTTTTACTTTTACTCACTATTTTATCGCTCTCACAAAAATAGCTATATCTTTATAAAGTGTAAGTTTTTTGGTTTCAACAAACGGTGATTTATTATTTCAATTTTAAATATGAAGATAAAGTACTAAATAATATCTTTTTTTGAAGGAAAGTACTAAATAATATCAAAATTCTAGAATGAGATCAAACTAAAAAAAATCAAATAATATTTGAAAAACTTATTTATTTGTAAACCCGTTAAAGAATTTTAAATAAAATGTATCCCGTGCTTGGCACGAGTCGTTGTACTAGTATGACACAAAACAGGGTTTAGATTAGGCATCAAACCTCAACATTGTCTTCAACTCTCATGAGAGAGGCCGCTAAAAATAATGAGGTGAAAGACTGAAAGATTCAAAAAAAATGTTTATGACACATTAATTAGATTGGTCAATTACAACTTTATCCCTGTTTTTTTTATTTTTTTTTCAAGAAGCAAAAGTTGGTTTTTTGGTCCAAGTGAAAAGGTGCAGGATGCTAAAATGGACCTTCATAAAGGAAGGCGGTTCTACTGTAGCAAAACCTATATATATATATATATATATATATATATATATATATATATATATATATTGTTTCTCTATTTTATCTTAATAGATATATTTGATATTGATGTTAAAAGACAACTTTTTTTTTTTTTTTATAAAAATATCTTGTGAATTATAAAAGATTTTGCAAGATTTTAAAAGACTATCGAGATTTACAATTTGAATTTCCAAGGATTTATATCATGAGATTTTAAAGGGTATGAAATGATTTTATATTATTATAAGATTTCAAATTACTATGAATTTTAAGCATCATTGAAGATAAATGATTATGTTACGGACTAAGCATCAACCCTTGTTGCTGACCCAACATGCAACGGTTCAATAATGCATAATCCTCGCTTGCATGAGGATTACATAGGATCTTTCGTGCCACACATAAGCAAGTATTCATCAATCAAGATCGTTGATGTGATCTCCAACAAATTTCGACATTCATCATTGAGTTTCACAGAAATATTCACATATGAGCTCCCCTATATAAAGTTGACTACGCGTCCAACGGCAACATGTTACACATTTTTCACCATTTTCATCGACTCTTCTATCGAGATCTCTATAATATCTTTGTAGTGTCACTATAATTTCACCAGAGAACTACCTATGTCGTGAACTAGAATAGCTCTGTCGCATCAGAAAATCTCATGTGTGCTTTATATTGATTGAACATACCTCGTTCTAGTATACACCATATCATTGGCGCTAGAAGAAGGGGAATCACTTCATTGATTTCGAATCTCCACACAAGTTTTCATTGATCAAGTTAAGAATTTTAGTACATATGATTGAAGTGGGTATGTAAGCTACTATCATCATCGAAAACATAGGGTGTCGTTGGAATAAGTCGAACGCATGTACATATGACTCAACTACCTTTAGTAAGGATACTACAACCAAGGGCTGATGATGCTGAAGAAGACGAGAAAGTAAGTCATGGAATGAAAGCAATGATCAAGAAGCTGATAGAAGTATCTTTTGAAATAGAAGGTGTCATTGATGATTATGAGGAGCAACAACTTCTCAATCCTGGATGTGCTGCTGCTGTTACCGACTGTGTCAACACTATGATTCTTCGTTACCAAATAGCTAACAAGATTTAGGACATCAAATTACGAATTACTGAAATAATAGAAACAAGTGAAAAATATTGTGGCTTCTACATCCCATCTTCTTGGGAGAAAGCATCAAGTAGTTCTGCAACAAACAAAAACGCCTCATTATTGCACAACCTTCGAGACGTTCCATTGTACATGGATGAAGCTGATGTTGTGGGATTTGAAGAGCCAAGAGGCAAATTGATTGATTTGCTGGTAGAGGAAAGAGAAGAGCGCACAGTTGTCTCCATTGTTGGAATCGGAGGATTGGGAAAAACCACTCTAGCCAAGAAAGTTTTTGACAACCAAAAGGTCGTAAAACACATTAATTGTTAATGAATATTACATACATAGTAGTGATCCACATATCAATTAGATATTATATTTACCGAAAGAAAGTTTTATAAGACTTCAGACCCGTCTAAAGCAATTTCTAAGAATCATGTCTTTTTAAAATGAATATATAATTTTAAAAAATATTTTATGTAAATTTTATTTTTCGATCTTTTTCAGATGCAAAATTGTTTATTAAGTTATCATAATCATTTTTATTTAACAACTCTTTTTCAATGGATAATAAAGTCAACTTATATAATATTTGTTGAGAAATTGTCGTTCTTAGATAAATTCTTATTAATTTAAATTTTGATTAAAAAAACTAATACTTTTGTGAAGATCGCAAAGTTAAAAAAATTTGTTGACATCTCATTACTAGTATTGTTGCTGCTCCTTCTCCTCCACTTCTCACACGCGCACACGCACGCGCCTGCGTTCTTACACACAAACACACACAAAAAAAAAGTTACATTTTTTTGGGCGTAAAGCAAGGACTTTACTGACCTGATGGTTGAGACAACCTCAAAACCACTATTGTCAGTCTCCAAAACCTATACGAAAATTTCAACAAAAAAGTGATAAGAAAATATATACATGAATATATTTAAAAGGGAAGGCGAAATAGAAGCGAATTTTGAGGGATTTGTATGTCCTTACCAAAAGTTGTTTGTATTGAATGTACTTAAATTATTTGTACTGTTGTTCGAGTTACTTGTGATAATCGTGGCATTCATGCCCTCTCCGATCATAACAAGGTTTTACTTATTGACTTCAAAATTTTCAATGTAAACACCTCTCTTGATGAATATGACATATCTCTTCACATTAGAGTCAGGTGCTGCATTCACATCATCCATTACCTTTGTAAATTTCCGGTATGATCGACTGCAACTACAATATTAAAAATATGTCCCGCCTCTAATTGCAGCAAGTGTTTGTCTTTAAGGCTAACCCAAGATGGAAATTGGCCATGGCTGGCAGAGTGGTCTGACATCGTGTGCTCAATTTTTGGTAGGAGATTATAAACTAACGAATCAACATTGGCAATTTTCATTGCAATTTTGTCGATCCATACACGTATTCGTGTTCACATGAATCAGACTTAAAGTTTTATTAACCATCAGGCTCGTCTCAGCCAATTTTGAGGCTAAAGCAAATTCTAAGAATCATGTCTTTTTAGAATTAATATATTTTTTAAAACATATTTTATGTAAATTTTATTTTTTGATCTTTTTCAAATGCAAAATTGCTCATGAAGTTATCATAATCAATTTTAATTTACAATTCTTTTTCAATGGATAATAAAGTCAACTTATATAGTATTTGTTGAGAAATTGTCAATCTTAGATAAAATCTTAATACTTTTAATTGTGATTAAAAATAATTAATACTTTTGTGAAGATCGCAAAGTTAAAAAAAGTCGTTGCTATATTATTACTAATAGTGTTGCTCCTCTTCCTCTTTTCGCATGCGCACATGCATGCGCGTCCGTACAGACACACAAGTTAAAAAAAATTAAAGTTTGGTAGTAAAGCAAGGGTTGTATTGACCTAATGGTTGAGACAACCCTCATGCCACTATTATCGGTCTCCAAAACCTATACGAAAATTTCAACAAAAAAGTCATAAGAAAATATATACATAAATATATTTAAAAGGGAAGGCAAAGCGAATTTTAAGGGATTTGTATGTCCTTACTAAATGTACTTAAATTAAATGTACTGTTGCTCGGATTACTAGTGGTAGCTGTGGCATTCATGGAAAGTGGCCATGGTTTGCAAAATGGTTTGACATTGTGTGCACAATTTTTGTGTGAAGATTATAAACTAGTGAATCATGTTATGTAAATCAGGCCCGTCTCAACCAATTTTGAGGCTAAAACAAATTCTGAGAATCATGTCTTTTTAGAATTAATATATTTTTTAAAACATATTATGTAAATCTTATTTTTTCATCTTTTTCAAATGCAAAACTGATTATTAAATTATCATAATCAATTTTATTTAACAATTATTTTTCAATAGATAACAAAGTCAAACTCATATAATGAGGGTCGTTCCTATGAAATAAGAGGCTCGACTCTAATAGTAAAATAGACACCCAGTAAATTAAAAATGTAATCTTTTAAAAAAATTTACATCCTAGGAGGCATAGAGGAAGACTGAAAAAATAATTGTAGAACCTAAAATTTATAAGGCATATATTAGCAATATATACCAAAATTTGTCAACATTCAACGTCCATCGTATAACAAAATTTCGACATTGGACATATATTTGCAACATTCAACAAAATTAACAATTATACATTAAAATTTTAAAAAGTAATTTTAAAAATTAATCATCAGGCTTACTCTCTTTTCCTTTACAGTAAGCTTTATAGGAAATATTACTGAATGTTGCAATACATAACACTGCAATTTCTAGCTTGTCCATCACTTTAATCGATGAAGTGTACAAGAAAGTGAACAAACATATTCTTTATTGGAGAAAATAAAATTAGTTTGTCAAAAAAACATATGCTCGAACTCCATAGAAAGTGAACAAAACAATTTTGTCAAAAAAGTTTCTCAAATAACTAGTTAATGATCTTCAAACATGCTTCATAAACATGCCACCAAGATTGTTCAGTTCAAATTGTAAGTCCAAGGTAAAACTATGCAACTTGTCTTCTACACTTTTCAATGAAAGAATAAAGTGAGGTGGTGGTATCTTTAGACTCTCTGGTCTATTGAGACTAGAGCATTCGATGAAAGGAAGGCAAGTGAAAAAAATGAGAAGAATCAATGGGGATAGCATCTCACCATTTGCTTAAAATAAATGAAAAATATTATTTGCACTTGTTCTGTTGGACACCCATTTACCAACGCCAACATACTCCAAGAAAACACATGCTCCCCTCCGATCTCTCTATTGAGCAGAAAACTCAACACTCCTAAGCATGTACCCAAAGAACCTCCAACTTAAACAGACATAAAACTTTCTCAAAATCCACCTTAAAAATCAAGCAATAATTTTTTACGAATTGTAACAAATGAGCCCAATATTTAGTAATAGTAATCCTAAGGCAGATTATAAATGATTTGCTAGTTAGCAATTATATTTTAGACTTAGTTTTGGTCCTACTATATACTTTTTTAGAGTTGGTTTTAGCCCATCATTTTCACGCGTTCACAAAATTGGTTTCCTAGTTTTAAAATAACTCAATTCTGATATTTTTTATTATATTTTTTGACTAAAAATGGTAATGTAATGTGTTTTAAATGACATGATATACAATCTTATGGTGTAAAATCATCAAGATGGATTAATTATTTACATGTTATTACTTAATTTATGAAGTTGAAATTGAAGTTTTGGGGGGTTTTCTTGCAAATTTATGAGTGTTGATCATATCACATTATCAGATTATAAGCTATGTCATTTAAAATACACCACATCAAAAAATTTGAGTCCATAAATCTAAGGGAGAGATACCAAAACTAGGTAATTTTAAAATGGGGAAACCAATTTCATAAACAGATAAAAATTGGGGGAGTAAAATTGTAATTAAGTCAATTATTTATTTATTTCATTTTCAATTTTCTTTTCTCATATATATCTTTGACAACAATGTGAAATTGCGAAGTTAAATTCAAACACATGATCACATACGATGTACATGGTTAAAATCACAACAAATTTTATGAAATTACGATGAAACCATATGATTTTACTGAAGGTCTCCGGTGTAATTTTTATTAAAATTATGATGGCTCATAATTTTACTAAACTCATCCTTAATCCAAACATATAAATAATATACTTATTTATAGTATTTTACAAAGTCACACATACATAAATAATAAACAAATAAAACATCAAAACCTACAAAGTTCATAAATATGATTCATTATAGAACTCAAGCATATGCATTTGATGTCAATAAAATTAAACAACAAATGTCAATGAGCTTACACTCAAGCATTAGTCCTACGTACACATACAACCTATTTAAACTTAAAACACATGGCCTAGCTAGAGTCTTACACACCTTGTGATTTTCAATGAACCAAACTTGCAAGTCAATGACCCTTTTTCATGCTCAGAACCAAAAAACTCTGATTCATGTGCATGTGTTTTACATTAATTGTGTCAAAGGTCGTCATCATCTGTCAGCTTAAGTCCCAAACACCAAGGCCTTGTGTTTTTGACTCCACAGTCCACTGTCCTTCTTAGAGACATACTAATATCATCCCATATTTTCTTGCACTCAGCTCCATTCCTATTAAATCCCATATAAATCATTCTTTCACCTATTTCATCCCAAACTCCATCATCTAAATATCCTTTTTCTCTTGTTTGATGTTCAAAACCACTCCTTAGTTGTATCAAATTTGAAATTTCCATTTCTGTCCATCTATGAATATTATCCACACTTTCAAAAGGGTATTCATAATTTGTTGTATCATTTGCTTCTTGGCTCTTACTCTTATTTGGTGCTTCATGTTCTATCCCAATATGTTTTCTTACAACTTCTAACAATGCAGAATCTCTTGCTTCAACCCATGCTTTTTCTTTAGCCCAAAGTTCATGTATTTCTTGATCAAACCTCATTGATTCTTTTCTCTTCCTTTCTTCTTCCTTTGATGCCATCTCTTGTTCTCTTTGTTCAACAACACTCAACATTCTCTCCATCCAAGCATCTTGAGTCTCAATAATATTTTTCATGTGAGAATCTACAATCTCCTCAACTTTACCTCTCCAACTTTTCCTTGCCCTCCTATGACCACTTTGCCTTTTCTCCTTCGACGACTTCATCGTGTGTGCAATAGTTGAGAGATCCTCATCGTTGTTTTCAGATGAGGATGTCTCAAATTCAGACGAGTTCGAGAAACTTAGGCTTTGTGAATACTTATGGTTATGGATCAAATTGTGATCAACACCATTAGTATTTTCTTCGTTACTTGTGAAGGTTGGAGTTTGAGTAGCAACAAAGGAAGCATTAGGGGTAATTTTGTCTAAAGTTGAGGCATGAGAGTTTGTGTTTGGTTCTCCACAAATTGCTTCAAGCTGTCTGAAAAATCTATAGTGCTTACCATCTTGTCTACTAGCCTTACCTTCCTTGGTCTTCTTGTAATACTTGTACAAATTCTCAAACTTTTCTTTGCATTTCTTTCCACTTCTTTGGTACCCAAATTCCTCAGCCATTATCCTAAACAAGTAGATCACAAAGCCATTATATTATAAGTTATACACATATAAAACATCAACAAAATTTGTTACAAAAAAATACATCAACAAATTTAATTGCTATTTTTTTTAAATTTTTTTTGAACATAATGACATAATGATATAATGATTTTTATGTTATTAATATCATAACACTACTGCAATCGATATTATATCAACCACATCTATTACAGCCTTGCGCATATTTGAGTTGTTTTAATAAATTTAGCTGTTTAAAAAGAAACAAATTTTGTCAACAAATTAAATCTCTTACAAAACCCTTTGCTATTCTCCAATGCAAAGATTTGTGGGATATAAGAAATACTATGAAATTTTCCTCAAAAAAAATAAAATAAATAAATACTAGGAATATGTGATTGTAATTGAAACCTTGGGGTAAAAAGTTGTACTAATTAATGAAGACCAAGACCACATGAAATGTTCAAACAAAAAATCAAATCAAGTGATAGGCTGAATATTAATGTTAGTGTTTTGTACTGAAAGGATTAAAATAATAAAAACATTCTGATCTCTTCATTAAATATGTCAGAAACATCAAATATTTGCATTTGAATTAACAAAGCTCCAATAGCCCTAGCTAGGTAGCTGAGCAAATTAGGTTAATAGGACTATATATACAAAACAAAGACAGGCTTTCAGTGTAAGAAATCCTTAATTTGCACCTGCAATGAATAATTTAGTATCATGGAAAAAACCAGGGCAAGTAAGTATAGTCACTACACAAGTCAGTGAAAATTCTTAGACAAAACTAGAAATATATCATAATAAAAAAACACATGAATCTTCAGTTAGCTATAACACTTAAGACAAAAAGGAAATTATCATGGAAAAAAAAAACCTGTCATTTTCAATCACAAAAGGAAATTATTCTAAAAAAAAGTGAAATAAAAAGCTTGCTAAACCAGTAATTAATTAAGATTTAAGACACTAACATATACCTAGAAATTTCATTCCACAAGGGTGCTTTCTGATTATTCTCTCTGAACTTAGAATCAAGACGAGATCTGATTTCAAGAAGAGAAAGAGTCTCTTGTCTAGGCCATCTGTTGTTACAAGAATCAAAGTTACCAAGCCATCCTTTATCAGAAGTTTCTAAACCTACACAGAATGCAGTAGAAGCAGTAGCATGATCTGAATTAGCAGCAGCAGCTATAGTGGTAGTTGTAGGGTTAACAGTAGAGGAATAGTCATAGTGGTGAGTGAAGCTACTACGAGGGTAGAAAACATCACCAACTATCATAGGGTCATAGGAATAATTTGGTGGAGGAAAAGTAGTAGCAGCACCATACAAACAAGGTGGTGGTGGTTCTGCTGGTAGATGTGTAGTGTTTCTTGATGATGTTATCAACCGCCGAAGATCCTCCGGTAAACCATATAGGTCACTCATCTTCTCTCTTTACTTCAGAGAGAGAGAAGAAGAAGAAGAAGAATTGGATATGGTTATGTGAAGAAATGAGATTTTTTATTTAATATAATCTTTTGGTATGAAACTGAAATGAAAGGAGACAGGATCCGAGTCTACCGCTAGTCTTAAAAGTTAGACTCACTCATCTATGTAGCTAGCTAGGTAGTGTATTATGAGAGAGGAAAGGACATGATTTTTAAGTAGTAGAAAAAGACTCAAGTACTTTGTAGGGGAAAAAGCATAAATTACATCCTCCTTTCAAACCTAGGCAAGGAGATATATAAAATACTAGTATTGTTACTGTTTTATTTCCTGAAATACCGTTGCTGTTTTTGCTGCTAATTATATTATTAAGTTTCTAATTATCATAAAAACTAGCAAATTGTATATATGTATTGTGCAACATTACTAGAAGTTCAGTCAGTAACCTTATTTGTTTCACATGAGAAAGATAAAACAAGCACTTATAATTATAATTAGGGTCTTGTTAACAAGTACCCTTAGGGCACCAGTTAAGGATCCAAAAATAGAAATAATTGGTGAATTTTATGTAAAAAAAGTTACTTTTTTAAATTTTAATATGTTGAATGCATCATTTCAAAGACAAAATTATTTATTTAAACTTCTTAACTAGTGTCCTAAGATCGCACTTGTTAACATTTCCCTTATAATTATTATTTTGTCAAACTTATACCAATTAGATCACTAACTCCATGTTGAGTTTAAGAGCGAGAATACCTAATAACTTCAAATTTTAAATCGAGATGTCATGTCTCTCTTTTTATGGCTTGAGATTATTGACGGATTGTTGCTCCTCGCACTTCTTTAAACTTTACCTACATTTTAAAGAAGGCCCTCAATTTTATTTTGAAAAAACATATTTATCTAAGATGAACTTCTCAAAAAACTTACCTAAATTTTAGTGAAACATTAATTTTTCTCATTTTTTATTATTATAAAATTTACCTTTTTACTAAAAATAAATAATAAAGTCGACCATTTGACCCTTTTAAGAGCATAGTAAAAGACAAACCCTGATTTACCCTTTGACCCTTTTAAGAGCATAACAGACAAACCCCAATTTTCATTTTCATATAATACAAGTGCAACTACATGCAAGATGTATCACTGTAGAACTTGCCTGGTATATGTAAAATCTTAGTGCAAAATACAGAAAATTCTTGTTAAGTTTTGTTAAGATATATCAAGTGATTGAGTTAGGATGGAAGCATATTTAATGATTTTAATGTTACCGTCCACTAATGGAAGAGAGACAAGTGGCAGAGCATCACACGATGCAATTTTATATGCCTGCATATATTCTGCACCATACTACTGCATTGGTCGAGTGACGTATGTACAGTTTTTGAGGCTTAACCTTTTTTATTGCTTTCCTTACTATTCATTATTCAACAGTGTGTGTAGCATCTTTGCTGAGGATATTATTAGCTTAGCTCTTACATGGCCTTTTTACTTGCTTTGAGATCTTAAATGGTAGCTAGGTAAACATATATATGAGCATTTTTTGTTTTAGATGTAACATGCTAGTTTTTTCATAAGACAAATTTGATTTCTCAATTATGTTGAGGCATCAAATTTACCTCATATCATTTGTAATATCTAATAAAAATATTGATCAATAAAATAACAAAATACAAAATATATCTTTGGGGAACTATACCAAAACTCAAGAAGACAACAGAGTTAGAATAATTGCTACTTCATTACAAACATTACCAAAAAAATCTAGTGGGGTCAAACTTGATGATCAGAGCGTAATTTTGTAAACATAGCTAGCAACATGACCAAAATTTAAATAAAAGCAAACAATTATCATCTGAATCTATAATTAGGAAGACTTGGTATATTTTTAACGGTTAATATGTCTTTACACCCCTGTAATTTTGACGAGTTATGGTTTACCCCCTGTAAAAAAAAATGTTCAGATTCTAACCTTGAAAAATGAAGATTCTCCAAAAACCACCCCTGGCTTAGCTGATTGTGCATTTTTGCCGATGTGGCACGCTCCGTCACTTTTTTCGGATGATGTGGCACGCTGACTGTATAATTATTATTTTTTATGGGGTACACGTGGCATTTATGATTTTTTTTATTAAAAATTAAAAAAAATTAAAAATGAGAAATAATGAAAAATATTCTGAAAAAATGAAAAAAAATCAAGTAAAATTAAAAATAAAAAAAATATATGTAAAAATTGATAAAAGTTATGGAAAAATTTTAAAAAATGAAAAATACTGGAAAAAATTAATATATTTCTAGATTTTTTTCAACACCGGAAAAATGAAAAACAAATTGGAAAAATGAAAAAAAATCACATTTTTTTTCAAAAGTAAGAAGTTTTATTTTATAAAAAAATGAAAAATTCATGAACTTAAAATATTTTGAAATTTGTTAATATAATAAGAAAATATATTTCAATTTTTTTAAAAAAAAGTTCAGATTTTTCTTTCAAAATTTAAAAGTTTATTTATTTTTTATACAAAAAATAAAAAATATTGAAGGATAAAATTAAAGACTTGTTATTTTACAGTATAACGTGACTTATACACCGGTGTCAATCAATATCCATTGTATCATGTTATTTGCCTAGATTATATTTTCGAATAAAATAAATTCTGGAAATTAATTTTCAAAATAAAAAAATAGATAATTTTATATTTTCGAATTTTTTTATAATTTTAATTTAATTCGAATTTTTTTTATAATTTTTTCGAAAATTTATATATACATTATTTTTTCCATAATTTTTTACTTTTTCCAA
>Ga0099826_10002143_pt1 | contig 12546 bp, 8 predicted proteins | sample Mtrugardesep15_FD_76830 | JGI IMG/M metagenome (GOLD analysis project Ga0099826, IMG submission 76830) | Root nodule microbial communities of legume samples collected from California, USA - M. trunc garden sep15 | ecosystem: Host-associated > Plants > Roots > Nodule | place: USA: California...
AAAAAAAAAAAAAAACTTATTAAATAAATAAAAAAAAAAAAAAAGGAAAAGGTCCCAAAAAAAAAAAAAAAAAAAATAGGCAAAGACAATCTAGGTTTTGTCTCATCCCCTAGGAGTATTATACTGAATTTGACCAATGCACATACTAGGCTCGTGATGAGTACTCTTTAATCAATACTTTATTTTAATTTCAATAATAGAATAAAATTGATTTGCTTGATCTATTTATATATTATTTTTCCTAATAGACATACATCCTGTAGGCTACGTAGCTCACCTTAATCAATACTATTTTTAGCTCACCTAAATCCTCAAGTAATTAAAGAAGAAGGAAACCATATAAAACTCATGTTGAATCAAATCATCAATGAATATAAAAGGAGGGGAAAATCCCATAGCAACCAACATCGTCTAACCTTTATTAAAAGTTAAATGCAATCTAAATTTGGATATGTCTGCATATTCATAATTGAGACAAATATATTGGCCAAGCATATTCAATATTATCCACCAATTATATTAACAGAAATCCCACGATAATTTAAATATATAGACTATAAAGCGCATGCTTCAGAAATACACTAATGTTTCGTACAAGATTCAGTACAAGAATTAAATCATAACCATTTTCTTCTTCTTCTACTACTAGTAGTAGTTATGATTATGAATATGAATCCTTATGATCAGAACACACACATGTTGGTGCAGCTAGCTAGAGGAGACCTAGATCAGTACTTCAAATTTCCACCATCGATCTACTTTACCTCAACTCATAAAGTACTTCAAATTATTAACTCCAAACCATCTCAACAATAATCTTGACCACCATCGAACGTCTCTTCTTAGACACAAAACACACCTAATCAAAAGCACAAAAACTATTAACACAAGCATCAACACAAAACGAAAATTATCATGTGCAAGCATTATATGAAGGAGATTAAGGGTTCAATATCTCTAATATTAACATTTTCCCTTCTAACAAACTAAAAAAATATATACATACAGCAATACAAAATATTGAGGAAAAAAACTCTCTCACCCCAAAATTTAGTAACACATCATAGAGAAAAACTTTATCTTTACTTTCTCTAAGTTTCTTAGCTAATTTATATTTTTTTAGTGGTGCTAACATTGGCCAATATCAAAAGAAAGAAAATTGATTGAAGTGATATATACATACCAGTTAACAATTTCACATGCTAGCTTTTTTGAATATTGAGGTCTTGACTAGAACTAGCAGTGGTTGCAGATACCTTAGGTTTAGGCCTCTTCCTTTTCTTTTCATAGCTAACACCTCTACTTTTAGCTTGAAAATCACGAACATCCCTTAAATAAATCCTAACGGAACGAGAACCAAAGGGGTTAGTCTCAGGCCGACCACCGTTCTCTTCGTAAGCAGCCCGAAGGCGACCGATGAGAGCGTCGAGACTACCCCACGCTTGACGAAGAGGACATGGACAAGGAGCTGGTGGATTAGGGATACCAAAGAAAGGACAAGGGTGGTTGTGAACTTTGGTTTTTCCAAACTGGTCAAGATAGTTGAGAAACTCAAGGACATGGGAACCACTGCATAGGGCTAAGGAGAGTGGTGGACGGTGGTTTCTGAGATACTGACAGAATGTGTTCCAGTCTCTTCTCTTTTGGTTTTCATAACGGCTTGAAGTTGGAGTTGAACTTCCACTTCCAGTGCTATTGTTGGTTATTGAAGATCCACTTGTTGGACTCTCTACGCTCTGGTTTGTTGATCCTGATGAAACCAAATCCATGGAGAAGAAAGATTTTTCTGTTCTCTTCTTTCTCTTTTTATTTATCTATAAACCCTTGTTGATTTGGATCTGGTTATAGATCTTGCTAAGAGTGAGATAGATAGATCATTTTTGATAAATATGCAGCAAAGACTAGGGTTTATTAGCAAGAAAACGAAAGAGACACTATTAAACAAACATATAATTTATATTGGTTATATTATATGATGAAGAGAAAGAGAAAGAGAAAGAGAGATAAATGTCTGTGTGAGTGAGTGAGTGAGTTGATTTGTTGCTGGAAAAGGTAGAAACAAGAGCAACATGTGCAGTGACATATAAGAGAAAGAATATTTAGGGTTTAGAGAGAAAGGATCAGAATTCAAGAGAGTGAATCTTGGAACTGAACTGAGTGTTTAGTTTAGTTTAGTTTGGTTGAGGTTAGGTTAGGTTAGGGTGTTCATATATGGAGTTTGTAAGGAATCCTAGTAGTTGGTGGAAATGGAATGGTATTATTTGTTCCTGTCTGCAGGGTAAAAGAGTGAGTGGATATTCAGATATAGTTGTTTCCAGAAAAGGTGAAACAAGTGAGAGTTAAATGGTAGTGAGAGTGTGTGAGTTGAAAAAACCAAAGGGTTAAATGAGGTAAAGAAGAGTGCTGTTACAAAACAGGACAAAGTTTGGCACGGAGCAGTCATGATTGTGACCAAAGATGACCAGACATTTCAAACTGCAATATCAATATTCCTACCTTACTCTTCTTTTAGGCGCGTGCATTTACTTCCATTTGCAAGAAAATAATTCTAGATGGTAAAGTCCCTTTCAAACAAAAGTAGATGGTAAAGTAAAAAAAGTCAAGCATCGATTTGAATTGAATTTTAGAGGATCAATTATTTGCTATCAATATTGTAGAAGTAGCACTAGCACGTTTGATGGAAATATTTTGATCATATCTAAAATTTTACTTGATAATATTTATGATCATCTCCGATGGACGATCACTCTTGTAAGACTTTATATTTATGAAGTAATTTTATTAGCGAAAAATTATTTTGATCATCTAATAAGAACAAGGTCTTAAATTTCAATATAAACCTTCAATCTTAAATGAGATCAATGTTTTTTTTATTAGAATGTAATGATATATAGTTATTGATAAAAGATTAATTGGTCCGATTTAAGACATTTGTGTGAGGTGTTGTGTTGAAAGGATTTAAGACATTTGTGTGAGGTGTTGTGTTGGAAGGATTGAGTGTTTATTAGATATTACTCTTACCAGATTATAAATTAATGATATGTACAAATCATACTTATTTAAGTATTAAAAAAATGGATGTCTTTATTGTGCATACTCTAAAACTTTATGTGTGAATTTGGAAGAGAATACAATGGGATGGGTTTGAAAAAACTAAAGACTGAGTAGAATAAATATAAGACTTTAAGAGGGTATAAGGTTTTGACGAGTTCATTTTTGTTCATATTACAATATCCTCTTTATTTAAGCAAACTATAGAATTGTGTTGGAGAACAATTTAGAGAGTTGTTATGGATCACAACATTGAGTCCATTGAACTTGATGACCCAAGTGAAGGAGAAGAGCTGGAAGAAGATGGGATCCATGTTACTCCGATTAGGGCCAAGAGAAACCGTACCCGAAGTAACATGGATCCCATCTTCTTCCAGCTCTTCTCCTTCACTTGGGTCATCAAGTTTAATGGGCTCAATGTTGTGATCCATAACAAGAGTTTACATGAATTCTTCAAATTATATTCATGTTATAATATTTTTAAAATTAAAAATATATTAATCATAAACATTAATTTATTATTTTATAAAAAAAATACTCTTTCAAAAACTGTAAAAAAAAAATCTCTATCTACCTCTATATTTTTCATCCAGCAAAGAATTTCCCTTCCTCTCTTCCAAACTCCCAAGTCCCAAACAAAGTAACAAACCTAAGTGTCTTCTTTAGAATTTTACGAGTCTTATGACTTGCAATTAAAAAAATAAATTTGGTTGACAAAATCCACCGTTGGAATCATTACTTACCATATCTTATAAGTAGGTTATGTCAACATATTTATAACACAACTAAATGTTCAGCAGCGCACACATGAAAACAATGATTTAATGGCACAACATGAACACAATTTTTTAACATTATTTTGGCCAAATATCATTTTTGATCATTTTAGTTTGACATAATTTTTAAATTAGTCTTTTAACTTTCAAAAGTTTCAATTATGTCATTTTAGTTTGGCATAATTCTTAAGTTAGTCCTTTAAGTTTCAAACAGGTCATTTTAGTTGATAAAATATTTCACTGTTACCCCTATTGTCAGTCTCCGTTTAACTGATGTTGATGTAGCTGTTAAGTTGTTGACTTGGATCTAAATGCTGCCTTTTAAAAGTTCCATTGTCCCATTGATTGTGTGCCTTGCGATAGCAATTATGAAGATATTATCCATGTTTTGTTAGAATGTCCTAATGTTATGCATATATGACGTTTAACTGATGCACATATAGTCATTAAGTTGTTGACTTAGATCAAAATGCTGCTTTTTAAAAGTTCGATTGTCTCATTGATTGTGTGCCTTGCGATAGCAATTATGAAGATATTATCCATGTTTTGTTATAATGTCTTAATGTTATGCATATATGACATGAGGTTAATCTTTGTGACAAGATTGACAGAGCTCTTAAGCAAAATTACAATATGGATGCGGTAATATTTAACATGATATCTACACTTAGTTCAACTCAAAGTGTTCTCTTTGCTACAATTATGTGAAGCATTTGGAAAAGAAGGAACTTAAAGTTATGGAATAAAAAAAACGAGACAAATGCTCAGGTGTTGACTAGGGCAACGACTCTTCTCAAGGACGGGTAGTCAGCTCAAACTATTAGAAAAGCCGATGGTACTACTCCAGCTACAAATCATCATGAGCTAAGCCAGCAAGAAGTGATCCGATGGAAAAAACCAACGCGAAGCAGGACAAATGTAATATAGATGCCTCATTCTCCTCCTCTCTTAATCGGGTCGGTCTTGGAATGTGTAAATGTATGTGACTTTTTGCTTGCGAGAAATTATTAGTTTTCTTCTCTATGTGATGGCACGATCGGAGAAGCAGATGGGCTACACACGACGCTACAGTGGATTTCAGACATCCAATTTGACAATGTAGATTTTGTTTTAGACTCACAGCAGGTCGTGGATTTATTTCATGGTGATAATGAACTTGGTTGCATTATTACTACATGTAGATAATTGTTTCAACATAGTTTTCAAAAACTCTCATGTCGAGTTTAGGACAAACTAATGAGGTCGCTTCATCTGATCATAACCCCACTATTTATGATGATGTATCGTCATGTATTTGACACCTTTTAACTAATAAAGCATTGATTTGCTTCTTAAAAAAAAATATATCAAAATTACTTTTAGGCCCTGAGGTTGGGCCCACTTGTGAAAGAAAATTGAACAAAAATCTCCCAACGAAATCAAAACCCCAAACAAACCTAAACCAAACGCGATTTTAGATTTTCCCCAATTCGATCAATCAAACATTGCAGAACCATCGATTCACAATTCGTTCGAATTCAATGACGACACCACCTTCATCCTCATCATCTCAACCCCAATTCACATATTCGAACGCCCCTTACTTCCCCGTTCCCTTTCACCTTCAACAACCCGCAACCACCTCTCACTACGCTGCACCCTATGTCGCTACCCCCGCCGTTCAACTTCCTCCGCCGCCAATTGTCGGTCCCGTTCCACCGCCTGCTGCTTACTCCGTTCCGCAATATCAAGTCAGTTTTTTTTGTTTTTGTTTGTATATTTCAATTGGGAAAAGAAATTTTTTATTGATTTGATTGATTGTGCTGTGTGATTGAACAGGCACAACAATTGTTTGAGAGAGATGCACAGATAATAACGCCGGAGGCTCTTGAGAATGTGAAGGCGGCGATTGCGAGTAGCGATGTTGAGCATAAAGCCGAGACCAAGAAGAAAGCTGTTCCTCGTAAAGCTGCTGGTCAAGCTTGGGAGGATCCTATTCTTGCAGAGTGGCCTGAAGGTATTGTATCATCATGTTTTTGTTATTGCTGTATTTTTATTTTTTTTTCCAATTCGTTAATTAATACTATTTCAACGTATATTTGGTGGTGAGAGGTAGTAAGTGTTTGCTTTTGCCGTGACAAAAAAGATTGATTTTGAATGAATTGATTTTAGTTCAAAGCGAGTTGAAACATGTTTGGAGTCAAAAGCTAAAAATCCTAGCTTTAAGTTAGCATAAATTAGAGTCAAAATCAATTATGCGTGAGGACATCCAACTATGTCAAAATCAATTCTACACCTCTAGAATCAGTTTATGTTTTATTGAACTGATTTGGATCGTCTTTGTGTTTTTATGTTTTTTTTTGTCCGAGCCTATATGGAAATTGTATTCTTGATTTTGAACATCTATAACATACGAACGTAGTGACTGATTGTGATACTGGGAGCTAGGAAGGTAGATATAAAGTTTACCATCATAATATGATGAGAAACAAGATATTGCAGCACAGGTTATCTATTATGGGGTCTTTTGGTTGATTGTTAATATTACTAAAAGGTTTTTGAACAATAGATTGTGAAATTAAAGTTGTTGGTGTAGGGACCTTAAGAATTTGTTTGAGAGTGGAGTTTTGGAGGGGGAGCACTTTGGCAGGACACGTCTATATTTTGATTTGATGTATATCTGATGTTTTTTGATTTTTTTTGTTGTTGAAAGAACATGATAAATGATCATATAATACTTCAATAACACTTAACACATTGTTAAAAATATTTTATAGTATCCTTAATTTAAAGAAGAAAAGGAAGCCCTCCTCTACCCATCAAAACTCTCCATCCAAACATGCCCTAAGTTTTATTTACCAGTCCCCAGTCTTTTTTGTTTTAAGGGCTTATGTGTTTTGGAAGTTGGCTCCCTGTTATGTTTATTTCATCTCTCTTTATGCTTCAATCATTACTGTTTTCTTGTAACTCTTACACTTGGAGTTTAAGTGTTTAACAATTCCATTGATCCTCTCCTGTTCTTATGATATGCTCAATCAATTGGCGATGGATTCTATTTTTTAGGAATTGCCATGACATTTTTTGTGCAGAGATGTAGTGTCGCATTCTCTCTTTGTTACATTTACACAAGTTAGATATCTATTTATGGATTGATTTATCTGTACCCTTTGTATAATCAGATGATTATCGGCTCTTCTGCGGCGATCTTGGGAATGAAGTCAATGATGATGTTCTTTCAAAAGCATTCACGCGATTCCCTTCCTTTAACATGGCAAGAGTAAGTGGACGTCTTATCTAACTGAAATTCTTTTATTTTTAGTTGTGGTTGGGTTAGTTTTAGCATTTTGTATTTTCTTCTCAGATTTTTGTTTGAAGGGACAGAGTTGTTAACGATTTGTGTATCATAAGGTAGGTCCTGCTTCATAATTTACAATTTATCAGGCATTTTTTATGATTAAATTGATACATTATTTTGTCATCCCAGGGTTTCTTTCACCATTCATTGCTCATTGTTCACAAAGCAGGGGCACTTGAAATTATTAAATGGTGACATAGTTTAATGCGCTTGAATTTAAATGCTCAATTTGTTTTAAATTAGTGTTGTGTCTGTTATTTTATTTATTTTGTTTGTTACGGGATCTTAAAAGTTGGTTGCATTGGAGTCAGGTCGAGTATCTGTTTTTGGTTACCCGTGTATAAATTTACAAGTTTGGGGACACGTTAGTATCTTTCCCCTAGAAAGTATTGTGGAATTTGTTCAATAATACAATCCTGTTTGGATAAACACCTCAATTAAGCACTTATAGTGTAAATGTTTATCATCTAAGTGTTTTTGTATAAGCTATAAGTTGATTTCATAAGCTATCATGGAGAGCTTATGGAAATAAGCTGAAAACGACTAATGAACTATCATAAGCTGTTTCCATAAGCTCTACCAAACAGTTTCACTAGTTTTCTGCCAGTATATAAGCTCAAATATTAAACAAGTCAATCCAAACAGGCTCATATAGCAATAAGGATTCAAATAATGTGTTGGCAAAGGGGTTTTTAAGCGTGGCAATGAAATATTCCCACCCATAACGAGGGATAGGTGAGACTCAGTTCTTTTGAGTGTCCACCAGTGATAAAGGTGCTTTCAAAATTCATTTGTGATGAGAAAATTGGTTATATTATATATAGCGGTTGTTGAAGACGTGAGCTGAAAATTTAAATATAGCTCTGTTTGTTGACTGATTATTGAGCCAAGGTATTCCTTTCCTAGTGGAATATGTGAATAATGAATAATCTGCATTTTACATCAAGTCTGGAAATTTGAAGCTAATCAGAGCCTTCATTCTGGGTTACTTCATGTATAGCCATTATTTACAGAAATATAATTAATAAATAAACGAACATGTGTTTAGTAGCTCATGCTGCGACTTAGAATTTTATTGCTATGCTGCGACTTAGAATTTTATTGCTATGCTGCGACTTAGAATTTTATTGCTCTAAATTTTGCTACCAGAAAGAGGGTGTGTTATTTGAGAGTGGATATATACTTAAGGTCCGTTTGGATTGAGTTATTTTTAAGCTTATAAGAAATAGCTTATCCAAATAAAAAAGTTTTTATGTTAATTCATAAGTTCTCACTAACGAAATTTGTATCTTCATAAGCTGTTTTTTCTAAACAGCCTTGACAAGCTTATGAACAATACGTAATAGCTTATTTATTTGCATAAGTTGTTTTACATATGCTCAAAAATAAGTCAATCCAATCAGACCCTTAATTTCATATGAAGAACTTATGTTTATGACAGTCTGTCTATTATTTTTAACTTTCACATTTTGCCTGTCTGCTAAGTGCTAACTAGCTATGTGCTCATTATTTGCAAATATGTTTGTGGTGCATGTATTTTCTTTGTAATTTGTTGTGATTAAGGTATCGTTTATCTTGTCTAGGTTGTTAGAGATAAGCGAACTGGAAAAACAAAGGGTTATGGATTCATAAGCTTTGCCAACCCTGCTGACCTTGCTGCTGCTCTTAAAGAAATGAATGGTCAGTAATTTGCAGACTTCGATGAACATTTTTCCTCTCATTATGTCGTGTTATGTCATGTCTAAATATCTGCTTTGGTTCAATATTTCAATTGTGAAATGCCAGATGATATTGACTTTTTAGTTAGGGATATAGATTTGCCAAAATGAACAAGGAAGCTGATCTTTTAATTATTATTATGTCATGTCTAAATATATATGCTTTGATTCAGTGTAAATATAATGACTTGAATTAGAGTGTTTAAGTTTGCCAAAATCAACAGCAAGGTTTGAAATTATCAATTTAGAATACGAAGTTTGAAAATTCTATGTAGACACAATCATACATGCAATTGCATATAAATGGGTTATGAATTATATGATGGAAATTTGTTTCTTTTACACGTAAATAAATGGATTTATGGCACATCCAATCCCATCTGTGAAGCCCCGATACTCCAAAAATGGTGAAGAATCGTGTCTGACACGTATTTGATACCGATATGCCCCGATACGTCCCGATACGCGTATCGGAGAAGTATCGGGCAATTAATATTTATTTTTATGAAAAAAAAGACCGATACGTGTCGGATACGGCTAACTTGTACTCCGACACGGCTAACTTATACTCCGTCACCGATACTTCTGTTTTACATGTTTCCTTCCAAAAAAAAAGAAAAATATCACCGATACTTCTGTTTTACATATTTCCTTCCAAAAAAAAAAAGAAAAAGAAAATAATAAGAAATCAAACTACAAGTCTTGCAGCGCTATCAAAAACATATTGTCTTTACTAACCCAAAAAAATAGGGTTTCTCGTCACCACATAGTGATAGCTATTCCCTTTTCTAACCATTACCACCGATTAAATTCTACTATATTTCTCTTCTCTATAAAGCTATGTTTCTTCTGTTCTTCTCTCTAATTGGGAAAAAACTGTTTGTTTTCGATCTAAATTAGTGTTAACTATTAAGTAGTCAACATTAGACAAAGGTGAAAAATGCAATTGTCACTTGTTTTGATCTTTTTCATTAATGTGAATGTTTGTTTATTATCATTTTTAGTTATACTTATACATTGTGCACTTATACTATTAATTTTAAATTTAATTTTTTAATAACGTATCGAGGCTGTATCGTATCGAGAATTTTGAGAAATTTTCCGTATCGGTATCGTATCGTGTCAGGTATCGGGGCTTCATAGAATCCCATTGTTGAATTCCGTCATTGAGGCAATAAGAAGCAAGGTCATTGTTGCTCAAATGACAATTCTACCATAGGAAATCTGACATATTATTGTTCTAGGTGGTTTGGACATGTGTGGAAAAGGTCCATAGATGGCACCTTCACTGTTAAGTAAGAGTCAAATCATTAAACGAAGTTTGGAGTTTCATGATCTATTTTTGCATGATCCATGAGACATTATGTCGTCATGTGATCTAAATAACTGATCTCATCTAGTTGGAAGGTGTTTTGGGTGTTGTAGTAGGTAGAGATGATTGTGTTCAATGTAATAACATGTGTACCCTGACTTCGGTATCTTGGTTTCAGGTAAGTACGTCGGAAATCGACCAATAAAACTACGCAAGAGTAAGTGGAGGGAGAGAACTGATTATGATGCATTGGAGAAACAGAAGGTAGCAATTTTTTTTGTCAATGATTTGAAATTTGTTGATGCATTTTCTTGTATGTACAACTGAATTCCTTTGTTGTTTGCATTGCAGAACCATATTCAGAAGAAGCCAAAAATGTCAAGAAAGAGTATTCTGCACAAGTGAAAATAGGCCAGAATATGTATAAATCGGGTTATCAAATAGAACATTGTTTTCAAATGATCTGTGTTTTAATCTGAAATGTAATTCCAATGTAACAAATTGAAGGTAACCTTTAGATTTTCTTTCCCAAGAATGTGCTATTTAAAGACGTGTAAACCTCTCGTTAGGTTATGCCTCAGGCTACTTAATATATTGACAAAATATTTTTTAGATACCATACTGATGAGTTATTGGTCTATTTTCCTCTTCCATATGTCACGATGAGTATTTTATACCCCGGATCCATACAATGGCTGCATTGCAAGATAGAAAAAACATAACTGTTTCTTTTCCACCTTATGAGCTTCTAATGCGCCGTATGCAGTTTGGATTTTAGAATCAAAACTGCATAAAAATCCCGTAAAGCATTCAAAAACATGTTGAAATATTTCGGATTTTAGAATCTGAGTAGGGCGCGCGAGAAACTCATAGGATGGAAAAGCAAAGTGTCCCTTTTTTTATTAGTGACCCTACGTCTCTTTTAGCATGATTAATGAGAGGAAAAACTAAAGAATCTATGAAAAGAAAATTATTCCAAAACATTCTTTTGAATGCTGTTCCAAAGTTTTTAAAAATAGAGTAAGACCAACTTGTTTCATATAGAAATTTAGTTATACCACTTTTTTTAATCAAATCTAGTTTTTCTACTTAGAAGTGGTAAACAAAATCAATCATTAAAACACAAATTGAACTCAAGTAAATAAATATATAAAGTAAATGATCTACAAGCAGTAACGCGGTTTGAAAGAGTGCCATAGACATGAAGTATTGACGAGGACCTCTAAACAGTTTAATGATGACAAGATGGTGCCCTTACCTAAGCAAGCTGAGAGACTTCAAATGAAGATGGACAAAAATTTGCTATTTTGTTGGTTTTAAAAGTTGTTGGAGAGTCCAACGAAGACAGATCATTTCAAGTGAAGTTTGTTTTTAATTAAGATTCTTCTTCAAAGTCTAATAAAAATTTACAATTTATCCTGAAGTCTTAACTCAACTGATAAAATGTCGAAATTATTAGGTTGTATGTCATGACCGGGGTTCGAACCCCGGTACTTTCACATGTGTGTGAGTTTATAATGGCTTTGTCATTTCGTCTATCTAAAAAAAATGTTAAAATTTAGCTTTAATACACATCTTTAAGCTGTCTCCTTGGCAATTCTGACAAGTTAATTTTCTTTAGAAGTTTATTGCGTGAATTGGGCATGTAATGTGTCTAGCATTCAACTTGCAAATCTATAAATGGAGTTTACACATAGTTGTAGTCTATTTTGATGATAATGGAATTTAATAAGTTTTCATACTTTCTTAAAAAAAAACCAAGTTTTCATGCTTACGTGAGTTAAAAAATTATTTCCAAAGGTTCTTTTGGTCGAACCGATTATGAATGGTGATCATTGATCTTCATATTCATGTTCTATTCTATTCACTTTGTTGGTTTTTAATGTCCTATTTTATTGTTGATTTGTGTTTTTCCGTAATACGAGCCGGGGTTTCTACACCATAAGAGAGGGAGACATATTTTCACAAAAAATCTTTATTTTAGCTGCTTGAGCGCCCGAGAGAGTGTAGGGAGCAACTACGAGTCAATGCTCTTGCACCACAAGAGAGGTAGACACCACATCTTTACACAAATCTTAAGTCATTTAGTATATAAGCCACTCATCTTATATATCCAACATAGAACACACTCACACTCGATCATTGACTAAACCAAATTAGAACTCTAATACCACTTGTTGGTGAGTCCGGTAAAATGTCAAGAATAACAAAGGGTCAATATTTCATGACAACAAGAGATGAAACATTTAACTTATTCATAATCGATGTGAGACTAACCATTCACGCTTAAACCCAACAATAACCCACGTTGACTATAAATTCGAAAATATCTCTTTTGATAAAAAAAAAAAAAAA
>Ga0099826_10002144_pt1 | contig 12543 bp, 7 predicted proteins | sample Mtrugardesep15_FD_76830 | JGI IMG/M metagenome (GOLD analysis project Ga0099826, IMG submission 76830) | Root nodule microbial communities of legume samples collected from California, USA - M. trunc garden sep15 | ecosystem: Host-associated > Plants > Roots > Nodule | place: USA: California...
CTATAGTATAATGAACACTTTTTTGACACAATATATTTAGTATGGAACACGTAAGTTTTTGGGTTTAGGGTTTAGTATGTGTTGTTTGTTACATGTGTTAGTTTTTAAGTTTTTAGTTAATAAAAAAAATGATCCTATAGTATAATGAACACTTTTTTGACACAATATATTTAGTATGGAACACAATATATTTTTTTATCAGATTCAATGTTTAGATGTTGTCCACTATGAATTATATTGTTTAAAATTATACTAAACTTGATCTTCATAAATTTAATTCCTGAATCCGTCTATGCCAAAAACCAATAATTGAATTTGGTGAGGATCCACACCATACTATGTGGAGGGTATACACCATTATCAGCTAACTGACAAAATGATACTATCCGCTAAGTTATCTTATTTAGCAAAACAAGAGATTGCAAATCAATAACTAGCCCTAAAAGATCTAGCTAAACCATAGATTTCCACAAGTTATAGGTACTAATAACGAGTATAATTAGTGGCTCCAAATTCTACTAATCCACACATAAAAAGATTTGTGGTCCCTTTATTAATTCGTTTGTTGTCTTTTACCGGTTTTAGAGAGTTTGTCATTTTGTCAAACAACTTTGAAGTTTTTTTTATCTTATTGACATACAGTTTTATACAATAATTGAGAACCTAAAACTATTAACCTGAGACATAACATTATGAGAGTACTATAGTTTTTGGAATCGAATGTGTAACCATTGCCGACCACTTATATTTTGTACTAGAATATTTTTGTTAACATCCGCATATAGAATCATTTGTTTTATATACTTAGATATATGTGTATATTGTTTGATATAGTTAGAGTTTTATCAGATACTGTTAGAAAAATTAGTTAAAAGTTTGTTAGTTTAGTTATTTGTTGAGCTTTACCGAGCTTCTCAATATGATAATTAGAGTTTACCTTAATTAAAGGTCACGTACCATTTATATAGACATCAAACTAAATAATGTTGTGTGTGAGGGGTGTATTGAAAAAAACCTAAATTATACATAAAAAAGAGACTAATTTTTAATTAATACCGATCAATTTTATATTTAACAAACTCTAACAAGATGAGTGTTACGAATACTCTCTTTCTAACACCCTCACTAAATAGAAGAATGAATGTTAGAGACGATAGTAGAAAGAGAGTTTTCTTAACATTTCCAATATCTAATAAATCTCTAATTATCATCTCACTTGTGTGTTGCAGGGTGCGGGGTCGAGGAGTCAGCATCTCACTTGTTTATTCATTGTGATGTGTTCGGTTCGCTGTGGCAGCATATTAGGGCCTGGATTGGGGTGGCGGCTGTAGACCCGTCTAGTATCAATGACCAAGTTTGTTTATGGTTTGCAGAGATGGTGATCAGACAATTTGTTTTGTTTGGGTATCGACTGACCTGTTTTTCTTGTATATGCACTGTTTGACGGCTTGTTTTTTGAGGTGGTCTTTTTGGTACATCTTGTACTGAAGAGCACTCACCGCCAATGTTAATATATATCATTTTTATATCTTAAAAAAAAATCTCTAATTATATATAACAATATTAATTAAAATTAGTTTGATATTGGTTAATAGTTCACAAGTTATTTATGATTAGTTAGAGTTGGTTACATTAGTTATCTTTAAGAATTAAGATCTATATGAGGTGAATCTCTCACTTGTTGAATCCGTTTCTTAAATCTATCAATTACAAGCTCAATATTTCTCTCATTTTATTTTTCTTTTGTTGGACTTAAACATGCTTCCTATCTAACAATATCTACAAAGTAAATAAGTTTTGTAACTTTTATTTCCCATCTTATTTTTCGTTGATTTTGATTCGAACTTGAATTATAAACTTTGATAAACCTTATCATGACATATTGAATTTGAAAGTAAAAGTTCCAAACTAAATAAAATACTCAAGGTCCAATCATTTAATTAATCGCTTAATGACTCGAGCTATCTATCGTTCAGAGAAGATTATGATTATAGGGCAAATGATTATGATTATATAGTGGACTTCACCCTAAAAAAATGATTATATAGTGGAAGAATCAAAGAACTATTTGTAAGGAAACATCATTTATATGTGAGAGATCGAAAGCAGCCACCAATATTCCCGCTGTTTTGATGGGCCGACAATTGGACAAAATGTGTCACACAGATAGCAACTTATCATATGTGGAAAATTACTAACAAATTCGTATTAATTTATCATATCATGAACTCATATTAATTGGAACCATTTAAATTGTTTTTTTTTTAAGGAAAAACCATTTAAACCGTTTTGTTGATCAAGAATAAATCAATAAACTAAATCAAAGATATGAGTGCCGTACCAAAATAGATTTTTTTATCTTTTTAGCAATACCGTACCAGAAAATATAAACTGATAAGGATATGTATTCAATCAAAAGAATGAAAGATATGTACAACACACAAAAATTTCATTAACAAAGAAAGGCCATACGTTAGCATAGCAAAAACGTTTCAAGTAAAAGAAAGGGTGCTAAATTTATATTTACTAGCGAAAAGACGGGCCCGGAGTATCCGTCTTTCCGTTCTTTTTATTGCGCTAACGTTTGAAATTTTTTGAAAATTATGAAAGATATTTTTTTTATGAAATTTTTGTTTTGATTAGAAGTAAAAATATAAATATTTGTTGCTTTTTTTAATGACACAGACAACAATATTTATTATAGAAAAAATTGTTTAAGAGTATACTTGAAATAATGCAAAAGTAAGTATAAATATGTTTATCTAGTTTGTTATACTTTTTAAATGATAAAAAAAACATATATACATATATTCATATCGTGTTTATTACATTTGTTTTAATATTTAAATTTATTTTTATTTATTTGTTAAATGTCTTATTTGTATTGAAAATTAAGGATATATTTTTAAAAAAATCCAACCAAAAAATGTTGAAAGTGGTAGTTTTTATAGATAACTATTTACATGTAACGGTCACCATCTCATTTACTTTTCCTCTTTAAAAAAAAATTCTCGTAGATTAATTATAACCCTACGAAAAATAATTGTATTTAACAACTTAGATTAATAAGGATTTCATCATTAGTTTCAAACACTATGCAAATGTTCTATAATTTTTGTTTCCATAGGAGCACATCTACGTGGTAATCCAAGCTACATAAAAAAATTGTAGAGTACCTTATTTAAGATACCATTTCATAAGAATATATATGATTGTTATCCTTACACTCATTTATATGAGGAAAGTAAAGATGGAAAATTAAGAATTTGTGATGTATCTGCATTAATTTATGATTTTTTTCCCTTATAATTAGAACAAAAAACACAAATATATTTTGTATATAGGTTAGAGGGAGTAATATCCTTCTATGGTGACTAATCACTGTTTAATTATAAAGAAATTAAATGATTTTGTTAAAACAATAGATTAGCTCTCGAAAACCAAATGAATGATCTTATGTGTTTAATGAACTTTATAAAAGGACAAATTGTTCGAAAGAATCGAATTTGATTTATGGATAGAACAATTCTCAAATCTTGATCAGGCTATACTTATTTCACAAACAAGCTCTAAATTACTAGAGTATTTTTGCTCTATGAACCAGATGGTAACATCAAAAAATCTCTTAAAAGTTGAAACATAGAATAAACATATTTGGTTGGATGGAAAGCTTTTAGGAGAATGGGAATAAGTGGAAAAATATTGTTTTCTGTTCATTACAAATCGGAAAGAAGACAAGTACAATAACTTTATTTAGTAAAATTTCGATATATAAGTCTAATTTTATACAATTTGATTCAGTCTAATATTGGGCAAAGATGTTCCAAGAAAACTAGGTTAGGTTAAACATGAAAAGAATATTGAATAGGCCTGAAAGGTTTTGCGATGAAAGTTTTTAGTACCTGATCACATTTAGTCAATTACATCACATAGTACTACTACTATTTATATATCCTATTATTTGCAGTGGTAGCAAAATAAAATGGAACAAGAATTACTAGAACACTATTGTGGTGGAATATATATCTATTCCTTCCTATAACTTCAATCATGCCCATTTCAATCAACTAGTCAATCACGGGAATGACACTTCATTTTTGATATATAAGATCGAGAATGACTCTTTTGTTCTCTTGATACAACCAATTGACTATGCACTGATTTTTGTTTACTTTCTTTTTTGCTTATAATTACTAGTATGTAATTGGGGTAAATTATCTACTACTGTCAATTTTATCGATCACTAATCTATAACGAAGAATTTGATTAGTCATGTTTAGTTGAAGTATTCTCTCCCAACCATACATCAAAGGATAAGATAACTAATAGAGATGAGAAATGTAAGTTCAAACTTATACAATTTAGGTAGAGAAAGAAAAAGAAGAAAAATTCAGGTGAATTTTTTTTCCTTCTTAAAGAAAAGTAAAGGCAACTAAAATGGAAAGAAGACATAAGACTAAAATAAATTGGGTTATGCTAACTTATGTAATAAGGGCACATATTAAGCACCTTAAAAAGAGTAACTTTACATTGAAAAATATGATATGTTAACTTTTAAGAAGTTGAATACATGACTTTTGATCATATATTTTTATAATGAGTTGTTTAACATGTGTCTTTTAAAGCACAAGTTAACATTTGCGAGATAAATTTCATATACATACACAGCCTAAGAGGTTAATACACCCACTTTTCATTCATCAACGTTTCCGATATATTGGTACATGAAGTATCGCCAAATTAAAGGATTTCATCCTTCTATTAATAAAGGTTAACCTATTAAGTCCAATTTTTTTAAGAAAAATTCAGAGAAATGGTTTGAATGAAATAAATTGCCAAGTCAACTTAAAAATTCTCAAAAGGAGTTTCATAGTACAAGAAATTTGAAAATAAAAACGAGTAAATAATGTGTGACATAAGTGCTACTACCTTTCATATAAAATTATTGATTGTGTGAGTCTGCAATTCACCCTACAGGATTATAAATGAACGTCACTTAATGCATTCATGGGTCCAACTTTTTTTAACTACGCTTTGATCTTCACAACAAGGAAAGTGACTAGACGAGACAAAAAGCAAATGGTCTGTACCCAAAAAAAGAGCTTGAAAAGTGAGCCACTAATAATAAGTGCGACATGACGTTGTTGTTGAAGAAGAAAATAAATATAAAGTTAAGCACAAGATCCCACAATAACAGAACTACACCGTCACTCATAACCGTTGTAAAAGACATAGCGATCACCTTAACGGAACTGAAGCTAGCAAAGACACCATCCTGTCACATTGATCGGATTTGGATTCTCTACCTTTCAATGACTTTAGATTAAAAATGAAGAGAATATAAAAAAATGGAGAAATATGACAATAAAAGATGATAAAGATAGAAAGAATTTTTCATGTTTGTGTCTCTCAAATACTATATAAAAAAAAAGAGACTTAAATTGTATCTTTGTTGCGTAAGATAAGAGGAGATAAGATAAATGTATAAAATTATTTTTACATTTGACGATACTTTATGGTATGATAGATAGTAAAAAGAATAATTTAATATTTATTTTAAAAAATTAAATATAATTTTCTTATAAGTGTTGTCATTCACTTTGTTGAGCTAACGGAAAAAAAAGGAATAAAAGGTTTAAGATTTAAATCCTAGCAAAGGAGAAAATACTAATATAATTAACATACTAATATATATACGCTATAATTGTTTAGCTTATTTATCATACCTTTGTTTTGTAGTGTCCGTACTTTTTAAATTATACTCCATCCGTCCTTGTATGTAAGCACCCTTTGTATTTTTCATATTTCTTAAGAAAAGTTGTTAGTGCAATTAATGTGTCTATTTTGTGTATTAATATTACCAAATTGTCCTTTGTTTGTATGTGTATTAAATTTAATTTTTCATATTTCAAGACAAGTTAATAGTATTAATTAGATGTATGTTTAAGAAATAAAATTAATGTTAATTTTTTTTCTTTCAATATTTTGAAATAGAGGGAAAAGGGGAACAAAATCCCTCGATTTTAATTTACCTTCAATATTAAGGAGTTTGAAGATGAGAAAAAAGTGTTTTATAAAATTTTCAATATACTCGCTAAAATATCATTATATAAAATAGAACAAAAAATTAGTGACCCCCCTATTAAAATCTTTCTACTCTACCAATGGGGGTTAAGTATAGGCTAAGCCACCACAACATGGAAAGCAATACTTTTGAATTTTAGTTGGAAGAGATACTCACATTTAACGTCTAACACACTTCAAATAGAATTACCTCTCATTGTGGGAACCTATGAAAAGAAACCAAAATAAAATCTCTCCACTCAAGAAAATGTTACCTCTTCTCCCATCCTTTTAATCAAACAAAATATCTAATCAGATTCCTCTACTCCCCTACATTGGTTTGAATCAAATAGACACAGATAAAAAATGCAGTCATGCGAAAAATTAAATTCATAAACGCTTGATCGTTTGTTTAAGCGTTAGCGATTTTAAAAAAGGGCTAAGAATAGCACAATACAATATACATGCAGAAGTAGCATAGTACAGTAAAAGAACAACTGTCAAAATTATCTAGAACCTATTGTTTGAAAAATTTATTTTGCCATCAAAACTTGTAATGCTAATAAAAAAAAATGATTTTTTTCCAAGAAATAGACAATAGGATTTATTGTATTTTCTAAGGTAATCATAGCTCAGTTGTAAGCTACATCGCCAAAATATAGTTAGCAAAGCCTTGAGTATGAGTCACAGGAAACCGTGTCCATCTAAATCGTGTAGCTTTCCTTACATATCAATTTGATCAAAGTTAATTGATGTGTCCTCAAAACCGAAATCTGATTGATGGAGCCTGTTCCTGGCCAATCTGCTCATCATAGCAAGACCTGATACAATGGCAGAAGCGATACAGTTACATAATAAAATGTAAAACTAAAAATCATCCTTCTAAATGCTAGACTGTAATCAGCAGAATTTGTAAATTATCTGATAAAAGTGACTTTGGTGTGACCATTGAAGTTAATGCTTTCTTCAGAAACTCATGTTGCATGGGAATAATTTATAGTTACTGATTTTCTCTTTTTGGGTCTGTTTCTAACTTTGGACGATATAGGAGAAAAATGCATTACAAAGGCGTATATTAATTGGTGTTCTAAACTTGTTATGACTTACATAATCTCAGTTCACGTAAGGCTGTGTAAAAGATGGAACAAAATTATACCTTCAATCATCTTGTAAAGGGATGACCACCATCCCTCGGAGGATATCTGGCGTTGGTTTAAAGATTCCTCAATTTCTTTATCATGCTTCCTTTCCAAAACACCTTGCAAAGTAATCAGAGCATCCTTTGTCTTCTTGAGAATACTATTCTCATCTTCTACTTCCAATCGTTGTAGGTCGTTCTGTGACGAAGTGAGACTGACAGCAAGAGCATACTGGGCCGCAGCAGCCCACCGAGAAGAAGCTAGCCATTTTCTCTGACCATCCAGATGTTTGTTCTCTTCTCTTTCTGTTTTGTCCCCACCATGTACTAAGCTGCGTAAGTATTGGGCATTTGCAGCACCTGTACTTTGCACCATCTTAGAGAACGCACTACCCTCATTTGACAGTAGCTCCTCAGGGGTATTATATTCAAGAACCTTTCAAAGATAAAGTTAGGCATCAGGGCAGAGCATTGAATCAAACGTCAGTTTAGGGGTTTAGATTCAAATTTTAGGCCTTTCTGCATTCGTAACAATTACTTGTTCAATTTTTCAATTTTTCTTACTAAAACTTCCAATGGTATTTTTTTTGAAGAAGCCAAACTAGCCCACCAATATTGGCACCGGGGAGAATCAAACCTGAGACCTTGAGAGGAGCACACTCCAAGGTCCCAAGCCAACACCACCAGGCCAACCCAATGATACTGATTTAAGACCGGAGACAGCATCATCAATTAATTTCTTATGTATCATTTTATCCTTCCAGCTATTGAATCATAAGAATTCATCATGCCAACCAAACGTTACCAAACTTTCAAAACAAAGAAAAGCATTGCATCAAAAGAGCTATTTAAAATCGTCAATTGACAATTGAGTGCATACCTTGCCTCCATCAAGCAAAAGAACCCTATCACAATCAATAATGGTGTTGAGGCGATGAGCAATAATGAGCATTGTACAGGATTTAAATTCCTCTCTGATTGTTTTCTGTATGAGTGCATCTGTTCTAACATCAACTGCTGCAGTTGCCTCGTCAAGTACTAAAATCTTTGATCTCCGCAACAAAGCCCTGGCAAGACTCAACAGTTGCCTCTGTCCAACACTGAAGTTCTCGCCTGCCTCGGATACCTTGACACAGCATACTTTCATTAATGAAAAGAAGACGGGCAAGTAAATATCTCTGGCACAATATCTAACAATATGCTCAATCAAATGCAACCGCAAATTAGGGGCGAAATCAGGTCAGGCTGCCTGACACAGCCTAGCCTGTATTAGAACCGCGTTAGGCCATATACTTTTTTAAATAGACAAGGCCATGGTCATTTGGAAAAGTCTACTTAGCCAAAAAGAAAAAAACAGTCAAGCTATAAAGCATCTAAACAGTTTCTTAGCCTAACAAGCTGACCTATTTAAATAATATTAAAATATTTTTGTTGTTACCATCGGAATATAATTTATTTCAAATGTGTAAAAATCAAAGACTTTTTAAACTTTCTAAAGATTAAAGGATATTTGCCTTACATAAAAGATTTGAGTCAATAAATATATTTAGTGATAAAATTATGACCTATTTAAAGTCCCTACGGAAAAAATATGCTTTCAAAAGGAGGCTTTCGTGTTACCAAACTTAAAAAGGATTAGCTTAAAAATTAAAAAAAAATTATCTCAGAAACAAGACAGTTTCAATTCTAGAAACCTCTACCTAACATAGTATACTTTGACCTATATTATGATGCTATCAATTAGTAACGATTTATTTGAGTTATTCTATTTGCTACAAAAACTTTCACAAGAACTTTTTACGAAAGAGGGCAAAACCAATCTTATAGAGGGAAGTGGTAAAACAGATAATCATTGATAGGATAAAAAGCTAATGCTCCATCCAACCCACAATAAGTGACACATTTGCTCAGTTCAGGTAGAATACGAAAAGACTAAATTTTATCAAATAGAAATTACTACAAATGAACGAAAGAGAATAGTAATATTACCAAATTAACCTTATCAATTATTGGTGTATTCACCATTACCATAAATGAAAAGTAGAAGATATTAACTTACGAGTGATACACATAGTATTAATTAGAGGGTAAAATAAAAAAAATAAAAATAAAAATATTACATACAAAATTGAAAGTGACACTCATTAAGAGTTTTCTTTTTTTCTTTTGCAAACGTGACACTCATTGTGGAAGGGAGGGAGTAAAATCTAAAGGATAGTATATGGAAGGGCTGCAAACGGGTGTGTGTTCATGCATACCCAAAAAGTATCAGAACTAGATACATAGACAGTTACACCTACCATTTAGAAGTATCCATGCATTATAGTTTCATCCTAAATTGGACTCCATATCGGGAGCATATAGCTTCCAAATTCAGCTTTAATTCATTTAATAAACTGCTCAAATAAGCTAATCATCTAGTTTGTTTGAATGTCTGATTACACTACCAAACTATGAAAGCCGTTATTAAAGATATCACCAATCACTTACTGTAATAATAATAACAGAACTGGAATGTAGACATGTGGAAAGCGAAAGGAGTGTGGATTTAACGATAATCAAATTCAATTACATACATGAAGCATCCAAGAAAGACTTACTTGCACATTAAAGCATGTCTTAAATGAAAAGTAAAGAATGCCAGCATTTCAGTAGATGTTCATCAACAAACAAAGCAAGATTTAGCAATTACCTCAGCATCCAGCCCTAAAGAGTTCCTCCGTATCACATCCTTCAAATGTGCTCTCTCCAGAGCTTCCCAGAGGTCAGCATCATTGTGTTCAGTAAATGGATCAAGATTAAATCTCACAGTTCCTACAAAAATTAAGTCGACCTCAATGTTATAATAGTGACATTTGATTTTCATATTTTAATTTTATTTAGCTACAAGACACCAATTCAGAAGTTAAAAGCCTCTCAAGTTTCAATAATTCATAATTTAAGAACTATACAAAATTGACCAAATAAATCCCAACAGAAAACAAGGTTGAGCCTAGCCTAACCACCTGAGCATTTATGAATATTTCGCATCAGTGTTTTCAACCATGAGGTCAAGTAGCTCACCAAAGAAGAATTGCAACTTCCAATTAAACTGAATTTTAACTTTAATGAAAGTGTGTTAATCCCTACCCTTGTCACTTTCTAATTGGACTGTCTTACTAAAAGGCAATAACAAGAGAGATGATATCTTAAATACCAGAAAAGAGAACAGGAGATTGTGGTATAATGCCAAGAACTTTCCGCAAATCAGCCAGCCCAAACTTTGCAATATCACGATCATCAATTAATATTCTTCCTTTTTCCAATTCCACGATTCGAAACAGGGCATTTAACATGCTGGATTTTCCCGCGCCAGTCCTCCCAACGATGCCAACCTTATCACTCGGAAAAATCGTGAAAGATAGACCATGAAGAACAGGAGGAAGTTCAGGCCTGTAGCGAAGAACAACTTCTTCGAATTTGATGGAGCCTGAGGAAGGCCACCCAGGAGGAGGGCGATTATCATCAACCACAGAAGGAGCCTCCGAAGGCAAATCAATGTAGGTTCCAACTCGCTCGACAGAATTTAAACTATTCTCAGCCAAACTTGCAAGTCTGAGCACACCGGTGAGCAAGCTGGTAATATTCAAAGCGTAGCTGAGAAGTAATCCCATGGTGGACGCAAATTCTTGTTGATTCTCTGCCCTACCATTCTGCATCACAGCGAAGGTTGCAGTGAACCATATCATGAGGCCTCCAAGGGTTTCTAATCGGATTGCAAGCCACCGGTTTGCGCTTATGTTCACCAGCGTGTACCGAATGTTGTTGTCCATGGATCTCCCGTTTATATCCGCCATTCGATCGTAAGCTTTGTACGCACGAATCGTTGATAGACCATTTAGTGCTTCCCCAAATTGTGCATAAACAGGAGATCTGCTAATTGAATCCAATCGCTTTACTTCACGAGCAGTGCTCTAACAAAAACAAAATAATTTGATTTATAATCTACAATTATTATTACAACACAATTTTCAGGGATTCAACAAATAAACGCAGGAACAAGATGTTTATTATACCTGATAGTATAGATATGCTCCATAGAACAATACCAACAATGGCATTATTGCCCACAGGGACATTGTGCTTACAATCCCTATCAGGATGAAGGTCGAAAGAAGTTGTGAAATTTGACCTAAAAACATGCTCACAAATGGAGCCACATTACGATCGATGTCACCTAGATCTTTTGCAAACCTGTTGATGACCCTTCCGAGTGGATTTGTGTGGAAAAAGACCATGGGAGCTCGTAAAATTGAGTGAAGCATGGCTTCGTGCAACCTTCTGGCAGCATAAAGACTTGATATGATTAACCAGTAAGAATTTATTAGAGACACGAATACCTGGTAAGGACAGGGACATTCAAATTAGCATCTACGATGTGCATGCATAAAACTCTGTTCATTATTTTGAGCAAAACGATTGACTGCAACACAATGTGAATCTATTGCCATTTTATGAGAATTATTATACCTGACCCAATGATAGAGCTGCATATATGAGATTGTAGAAGGCAGGATTATAACCATCTACAGCACTCTGATCAGTCCAGTGGCTTAACCATGTGCTACTTGACACTCGTAACGCTTCAGTTGAGAAATAGCATCCAAATAGTACTAGAACAACCCAAGTGCCTCCTAATGCATTTTTGTACCTAAAAGGATTTAGAAGCCAATAAGAATAAAGACCACATAAACATACAGAAGCCAAGAGAAACATGATAAAAAAAATTGAAAAAGAGAAACAAGAATTAGCACCATATTCTCCTTTCTTGTAGATGTTCATTATCATAATTATCTATAATCTATATAAAATGGATACTGTTGATATTTAAATAAATAGTAAATAATTATATTAACGTTGTAAATATATTTTACCTTACTCTCTAAGTTACTTAGCATAGAATATTATTTAGAATATTCCTTCTGTAAATATATCCTAGCTTAGTCTCTAAGCTACTTAACTCCTATATAATAAATCTTCCGTGGTGCTATTCAGACACAGAGTTTTCATCATATGCCTCTCTTTTCTCTCTTATTCAACAGATACCAAGTTTTTGTGTATATTTTTTCGTCTTCTAATTTTACCGTTCATTTAAACTATTTTATTTTTAATTCTATCCTTCATCCAACCAAATATATGATTTTTTTTTTTTAAGTATCTATACCTATATACTCCCTCCGTTTCAAAATACATGTCCATTTTGAAGATTAATTTTGTTTCACAATACTTGTCCATTTCAAGTTTCAATGCAAAATTAATTATTGTCTTGTCAATAATACCCTTATATATTTATTATAGAGAGA
>Ga0099826_10002146_pt1 | contig 12539 bp, 9 predicted proteins | sample Mtrugardesep15_FD_76830 | JGI IMG/M metagenome (GOLD analysis project Ga0099826, IMG submission 76830) | Root nodule microbial communities of legume samples collected from California, USA - M. trunc garden sep15 | ecosystem: Host-associated > Plants > Roots > Nodule | place: USA: California...
TGGAAGAACTAAGGAATATATGGCAGCATGTTGCTAGGAAAATTTTGAATGAAAATAAGGAACATGATAATTCTGGCAGCATAGAAGACAATAATGATCGCAATGCACGAGGGAATGATGATAATGACAACAATTCTTCTGTTGCTGGTGCAACAAAAGGAATAGTAAAAGAACATAAAAAGAGGAGCAATTTAAAAGATGAAGATGTTGAATCGGAGAATGATGATCCATCTACATCTAAGAAGCCTCGTGTAGTGTGGTCAGTAGAACTGCATCAACAATTTGTCAGTGCTGTGAATCAACTAGGACTTGACAGTAGGAATTTCCAACTTCTTTTTTTCTTTTTCTTTTGCTTTTGCATTCAATGACCAAGACTTATTTGGATTTAATAATCATAAAGCGTTTTAAGCATTTATTGCTTATCATTTATTTCTTATCCTTGTATTTCAGAGGCTGTGCCAAAAAGAATACTTGAAATGATGAATGTCCCTGGTCTGACGAGAGAAAATGTTGCAAGTCATTTGCAGGTATTAGTTCAATTTGTGAAGTCATTGCTTACAATCTTCCTTGAGAACCATTTTGATTATTTTATGTACAATAGTTGAACATGTAACTGACCTAAAGTTTATGCTATTAGTCTTTTTTTTTTCTTCTTCAATTTTCATATCTTATTATATGCTATATTTCATGTTTGGCCTTCAGGGTACTTTTCTTTTATTAAATGCTAGATGTACGGTTTTCTACTACTGCCTTGATGGGAATTTCATACATTATCTTGAATTTGTTCCAATTGTTGAATCTTCTGGGTTTAAATGAACACTGCATAGACTTGGGCCTGATTTGACTGGTAGGAATCACATCAATCTGCTGTTAGGCTAGTTTTTGTATCTGTTTATACCCTATTATCCATGCTACCACCTTGGTAACTCTTATAAAGAGGCTGTGTCAAAACTATCAGTGCAACATGGAGTTGCTGTGTTTTGTCACTCTTTGATAGCCTATTTGCATGATGTTCACCAAAAAGAATCTATGTGCATGATTAGTCTTTTGTAATATTGATGTGTCAACAAGAGTAGATGTATCTATGAATGTTTTGTATCTATGAATGTTTTGTATGTCACAGAGAGGGTCTACAAGTTCAGAGTTGTTATGAAATAAAAGGCGATGGGCATTGATGAGACTGAAGAAGTTTAATTGTATCTTTTGTTATTCCCATTTTGGAGGGGGAGGTTAAAACTAATGCTGTCGGGGTTTCACGGTGGTGTTATTTTGGGTTTTAAATATTATAATACAGTTATTGATTTGACTCGAAGTTGTCCCATAGTAATTTAAATATGTTATAAATATACAACATTGGTAAAGGTAATATCCTGGAATGAGACTAGTGATGTATGAGAAAGGTTAGGTAGATCAAGAATAATGACATGAATCCAAGTGATAGAAAGAACTTGTCACTTATTAAAGATAATTAGATGTCAAGATTAAAAGGACAAAGATATGTGGTAATGAATATAGTCTGTTATTTAGTGATACATGCCATTATATATGTAAGTTTTTGAACCAGTGAGAAATATTATCTGCTCATATTTAAGTTTTTGATATTTTCGCAAACTGGGTCACTAGATTGTAGATAAATGAACTTGTGTTTTGTAGTGCTTTACTGTAGTTAACATTACCATTGTGAATTGGCAGAAATTTAGACTTTATTTGAAGAGATTAAGTGTAGTGGCACATCAACAGAATGGGATGTTAAACACAGTTCATGGGACTATAGAATCCAAGCTGGCTGCTACCGGAAGATATGACATACAGGCTTTGGCTGGTTCTGGCCATGTTTCCCCTGAAACACTTGCAGCTCTTCAGGCAGAGCTCTTAGGTCACCCGGCAACTAACATAATGCCTACAGTGGACCGGACTGCACTAATGCATGCATCTGTACAGGGGCCAAAACATTCTCGTGCTGATGATCATGCTGTAGCATATGGTCAGCCTCTTGTAAAATATCCTTCCAACATTGTCAATAATTTCCCTCAGCCCATCTTAAAAGTAGATGATTCATCGTCAATATATGGAGCATGGCCGCCATCTAGTACACTCGGGTCAGTCTCAAGTGGAAGGTTAGGCGTTCAGAATAGTAACACACTGGTTGATATATTGCAGCACCAACAACGGCACCAGCATCAGCAAAAACAACAGCAGTCTCAGATACATGATCAAAATCGATCAATCAATGTTCAACCATCTTGCTTGGTGGTTCCTGCTCAATCTTCTAACACCTTCCAGGCAGTAAATAGTGTTGCTTCTGTCAACAAGGATTGCAGTTTTAGCAGAAATGCCATTATTGATTATAGTCAATCATCACAAAAATCAAATAATTCATCGAGTTCATCTCAATATCCTGGCGGAGACACCAGAGCTACCTCCATTTCTCCTCAAATATCCTCTTTTTCAGTAGGATCCAGAAATAACAATATTCAGCAGATTCAAAACTCAACTTTAACATTTGGTGCTGCTAGACCTTTGCCTAGCCTTCTCCCCTTGACACTTAGACAAGTTCCATATGATATTAAATCCAGCAATTCACTTGATGTATGTCTTAGGAATCTTGGATATGTTGGAAAAGGTACCTGTATACCAAGTTTTGAAAATAAAATTCAATCATCTGCAAATGATTTTAGTCAAATGAAAGTAATCATGGCTAGCAATGGTAACACAGTGAAGGAGGAACCAAAGGAGGAACCAAGTCTTATCAGATATCCAAATGCGAACCACCCAGTTCTACCGAATTATCCATCTCATGATCATTCAAGTGCATTCACTTAATAGGTAACTTCGACAATTTCTTATATCATTATTTTTTATTTATGATGATGAATATGCGTTATACTATTTGATCGGTGAATGGACGCTTTATATTAGTTGGGCGTAATGTAAATGTAACGATGGCTTTATTTTTGTTTCATAATCTCTAGAATAACAATGAAGGGGCTATTTAGCTACTTTAATCTTAACCATTATCTGTTTATCTTATTTCTTTGCATAGGCTGTCTACACATTAATAATTTAAAAACTTCTAGACCACCTACCCATCAAACAGTATCTTATATGAAAATGCTTGGAAATAATATCTTATATGAAAATGTTTTCAGGTTGAAATGGAGAGAGAAGACCTTACCTCCAAAGGTACATATTGTTTCCTCTTTAGTTGTTTAGAAAAACAGTTGTTATAGTTCTATGCAGTATGCACTATTATTAGCTGCATTCTAGAGCCCAATGATGACTCTAATTCTGTATAAAGGTTAGTATATATGAATGTTGGTTTAATCCTCAATAGCTGCACATGTAACTTGGAAAGGTTTATAATTTATAAACTAGTTTGTAGGGAAAGAAAGTTTCATCAGATTTTAACTGATTGAACTAATGGCCTCTTCCCGGAAAATCAGTATTTATAGGACTTCTTTGTTTATAATGTAAAATGGTTTGTATGTCAGATTAACTATCAACTCCTTATAACTGTTAGTTACAACTTTTAGTATTTTGGATCGATTACATATTTTGTGCATAGCTTGTCCTTTTTTTACCTTTCAAAATTCATCGTATATTCCATTCCAATTTATTGAGTGCATTTCCCCGATTTATTTATTTTAGAAGATAATTCTGAACTATAATAGTCAAGATAAAGACTCTTAGTAGGGAATCCTCCCATTTTTATTCTGTAATCATGCTGCTCTGAATTTTTGAGTTTTTTTTAAAATACTTGGGAAGCTGCTAACTTCCTCCATTCTTATTTTAAATTAGGATGTCTTTTTCTCTCACAAAAATCTGACCAAATAATGGGGAGAAAGACATGTCATTAATAAAACCTAAAAGTAATGTGGATATCATAAAGGAGCACCCATTCCCTGGGCTAGACATACATATATGGCACTTGAACCATTTATTTGGATTACTACTAACTCTTAAGTACTAAAAACGCTTACCATTTATTATAATTCTTTAATATTAAGCTTAATCAGGTTTTTGGTCCCTTATATTTATTTTAAATTTCAATTTGGTCCACCGCGTTACAAATGTCTTTTCCCTCCAAAAAGGTAGAGGCTCGTTGTCTGTAGATTTGTGAGAGACAAAACGCAAAGATCCTTGAACGATTCAACTTTCTGCAGTAACAGATGGATCAACTGTCATAAGTTCTGAGCATTTCAAACAACTTTTGTATGATCACAAGCTAATAATATCTTGTACAAATTTTGAAAGACATGAGAACAACAAAGGCAAAAGAGAGGACATTGAAAACCATAATGCCTTAGTTTGTCTCTAGTCAGAACACAATCTCTACAACTCCAAAGGAAAGGTTTCACCTTTGAAGGAACCTACATCTTCCATATTAAGTTGAATAAATTGGCACCGAACGGAACCCTTCACCCTTCCCCATTACCTTTTTCTTCCACTTAACGATCACGTTACATTACATACATTTACATTAAATCTCTGCCGTAATCATTTCTTTCATTGGAACCTCACCCGACACCACCTCACTCGGCATCACAGCAGCATGCAACAGGATGGCTAAAATTTCTTAGTTTGTTAATGTTATAATCCTCTTTCTTTTCCTATTTTTTGGTTTAAGCAATGGTAGTAAGCTATTTTTTCTTGTCCTTTTGAAATTTACTTTTTTACTTTCATTCTCATTTAGTAACATTCCGTTATTCTTATTTTTTCATGATTGCAGCAAATTATTGTCTTTCTGACCTTGATTGTCCAAACAATGTATGTGACCCTCCTAAAGCTTCAAAGTGCGGTTGGTATTATTGTTCTTGTGCGTATGAATAACAGTTGAGTTTAAAAGAAATTCTTTAATCTCACACTCTTCCGTTTCTAATTTATTCAACTAAGAGATTTAATGTTGCACAACAATAGTTGTGTACCATACAGATCAAATGGGACAACCAGAGCTAAGTTCAAATCTTGAAGAACAAAATCAAGGACTTTAGGCTTAAATTAAAGTTGTTATTTTTGTTTTTGAGAGAGGCTTAAATTAATGGTTGACATTGTAAAATAAAAATAAAAATTAATGGTTGACATAGTGTAATAATGATTTTGATATAGATTTGTACAATATTCTTTTTTAAATACTATTACTAGGTGAAAATAAATTAAAAATGCATTGAAAAGGATAACTCAATTTAAATATTAGAATTCTGAATTTGATAAAGGTTTGTTTAGTGACAAAATGTTACTTTATTGGTTCATGCTTGTTAACAATACTCTCTTAGTCTCATTTTAACTATTGATGATTCTTACGGAAATGATTAGTTGCGTAGATTTTAATAGTAAAATTAATATAATTTATTAAAACATCCATATTAATTATAGTTAGTGGATTAGTTAAATGAAGTGAATCTCACTAAATAAGGGTATATGAGTGAAAAAAAATTGTTGCATTGATATTTCTAAAATGATAATTATTGTGAGACAAAAAAAAAATGCAAAAATGATAATTAAAATAAGATGTTGCATTGTACGAGAGAGATCAATTCTTGTATGGACACATTATTTAATCACACTCATAAAAATGCACATCTTGTTGAAGAAAATGCACATCTTATGATTATTTTAAAAATACATATTATTTAATTTTTTTCATCTTTTCTTTTATGGGAATGTGTCCAAAAGTTATGTTCAAATATTAACCAAAATTAAATAAAATTAAGGGAACCCTGGTTTTTCTCATCTCTTTCACGATATTCATCCCCTTCGCCGTCATAATCATAAGTCTGATTCTTTTTTAATCCTACCTTATTCTCATTCTTCCTTTTTATTCTGAAAATGCCCATATTCGGGTTATATAATATGAATATGAACGCCCTTTTTGAATTATATAATCTGCAAACTCCCAGAGTTCGGTAAAATGCATGAAATAATTATGCATCTTTGTAGACTAAACAAAGCATCATTATATAAAATTATATAAAAAACAATGAGCTTAATTATACTAACCGAAATTTATATAATTATATCAAAAAATCATTATGATATACATTTCAACTGCCCCTATGACTATGTTACAATCATCAAGTCTAAGGTTTACATCTTCAATCTTGACTTCATCTCCGACCTTCTTATCATCAACAACCTTATCTTGAAGATCAAGGTTTTCAACAATGAACAAATCATCATATCCTATTATGTCATAACCCACCGCCTGACTTAGTTCATTATAAGCAATCATCATATAGTAGTGGATACCAACATAGTTGGGATGTCAATGTACTACCATGTTACAACCTTCTCTTCAATTTTCTTTATTTATTTATATATTTTGAGCTATCAGGTTTTCACTATCGGACCACCCACCATTTATGTCCACATATCAAACTCAATAGTGTAGATCATGAGTGGGTGTTAAAGAGTCCCACATCAGACAAAAGATGGCATGACAATGTATTTATAAGTGGGGGCAATCCTCACCTCACAAGCTGGTTTTGTGGGGTTGTATTAGGTCTAACCACAATTTCAAAGATGGTATCAGAGCCTCTTCATCCATTGGGCCACCCACTATTTATATCCACGAACCAAGTCCATTAGTGTAGGTCGAATTCAAGGGCCATCTACTTCTAAGATGGTATCATAGCCTTCTCTAAGATCCATTGGGTCACCTGCTATCAGGTTTTCGCTATCGGGCCACCCACTATTTATGTTCACAAACCAAACCCAATAGTGCTGATAGTGAGGGGGTGTGTTAAAGAGTCCCACATCAGACAAAAGATGACCTGCCAATGTGTTTATAAGTGGGGCAATCCTCACCTCACAAGCCGATTTTGTGGGGTTGTATTTTGTCCAACTACAATTTCAAAGATGGTATCAGAGCCTCTTCAAGATCCATTGTGCCACCCACCATTTATGTCAACGAACCAAGTCCCATAGTGCAGGTCGTGAGGGGTTGTGTTAAGAGTCCCACATAAAAAATGATATGGCATGACAATATGTTTATAAATAAGGGCAATCCTCGCCTCATAAGTCAGTTTTGTGGGGTTGCATTAGGTCTTACCACGATTTATAAGAGATAGTTGTACTATGAGTTGAGATCCTCTCAATTTCCTACAATAAATGGTAATATCCATTACTATAGTTTTGGTGTATAAATGTCCAATAATGTCATATATTCTAAAAATATGTGCATTTATATCATGTATTTATACAAAAACTATATTAATGAATATTGTCATCTATTGTAGGAAATGAAGATGATCTCAACTCTTGGGGTGTGTTTGTTTTTAAGTTTACTAAATTTATTTTTAGGAATAACATTCTTTGAAATATAAAGATGGGAATTTTATTCCAAGGTATTTAGAAAAAATATTTGGTTAACTTTATAATATTCCTAGGAACCATAAAAATAGGGATTATAATAAGTAACTACATATAAATTTATTTCCATCTCTATGGGAACTTTATTCCCACCTTTTTCTTTGGAATTTTTTTTCTATTCCCAGGAACATTTTATACCCGAGAATAAAAATTAGTAAACATGTTACAAACGTAGGCATATATATTTCTAACATTTTATTCACAAGAATCAACAAATATAACTTGAAACAACTATCATGTTTCAAAACCCTCGTACATTTATCTGCATTGATGAAGTTTTTTATGCCTTAAGTAATTACTATCATTTTAATTTCAGTGTCCATATATTATAACAATTATAAAATATATTTTTTTGAAAGAAACAATTATAAAATATATAGTAAAACTTTCAAAGTATTCAAAAGAATCTCATTTAAAATATAGCAATAGTTATTTAAATGTTGACCCTTTCTATCATGAAAGACTTAAAAAGTAGGGCTAGTCTTACATAGACACAATCACAAATTAAATTATTTGGGTACTCACACAATAAAGAAAGAAATTAAAAGAAAATTAAATTATTCTTATCATTCAACATCATCAAACCATTTAATATTTAAATAAAAATGTATTTGTGTGAGTGTATCCAAATTTTTTTAATTTGAATTTGTTCCTATGAAAGCATTTCTCTACAAAGTAATTAAGAATAACAATGACACTTTTGTTTTTTGACAAGAACAAAATGATATTCATTTATTCAAATCGAGAGATTACATCATTTAACACTGCTAAAAACGTAAAGGATGAATTTGCGAACAAACTCACAACACCCAAGTTAATAGCATATAACAACATAATGCCTACAAAAATATATGATAAAATTAAAGTGACAGAATATCCATGTCTCCGGATCTGCAACGTTGACGCATAAATCTTTGATTTAATAATCGATCTTCAATATGAATCAAATGAACACCGCAAAAAGACGGGAAATCAAACAACGCTGCACAAGACGACGAACAACAAACCACCATACTTAGATGATGAAATCACAAAGAAAAAACCTAGATCTATGTGAAAATCACTTATTTAGATTGAAATAGAGAAAGAAAAAAAAATGAAAGAGAGGAGAAATATATATCATAAAGAATGACACGTTGATATAACAAAGAATGAATGAACTATATAACGTGCACCGATATTTAATTAGACATTTACTAACGTTAAATGATCAATTCAGTGAGTTAAAAAGACAAACATGTCAAGTCAATGTACTCAAGAGACCTTTAGTGATTATGATTAGCTTCTTGCAACACCACAAGTGCAAAATAAATAAATTAATACTTAATTTAATAAAACATATCATATATGTTTACATTATAAAGTGATCAAATAGTTAGTTTCTTATTACATGCAAAGGAAAAAAAAACATGACAGAATTTTTCAAGTTTATAAATGTTATGATCCTCCTTTTTTCCCTATTTATGATTGTATGCAGTGGTATAATAATCCCTTTCTCTTTTTTTTTTTTTTTCTTTTTTTTTTCCATTTACTTTTCATTTCTTCTGGTATCATTCTTTTACTCTTGTTTTACATTGCAGCATATAATCCATGTCTTACTAGCGAAGATTGTCGAGGCGAAGAATATTGTCGCCTTCATCAAGTTGCAAACTGCACTTCAAATTATTGCTCATGCGTTAATATCGAGTATGTGTCAAGAATTTTTCCTTTCTTTTTACTTATCGTTTTAAGTTTTGTGACTTTTGATGAGATTAACTGTATTTTTCTTGTAATATCTTAAATTATTTATCATAATTTTTTTTCTAAAACTATTTATCATCTTATTCTATCTATTACATCCTCCGCCATAAGTAATTAATGATATTATACTGACAAAAACTTTAATTATCGTTGCATTATTTTTTATTTTTTATTTTGACAAAATCGTTGCATTATTTTCTATAAAGGTGTGTTTAACGTCAATACATTTTTTTTGACAAGTTTAATGTCAGTACATATTATTCATACTTTAATTTTTTTTTTTGAGGTATTTATTCATACTTTAATATTAGTTTGTGTATTTAATACTACAACTGTCTATAAGATTATATTTGAAAAAACATTCAAAGAGTTAAAACAATAAACATATTCACTTTTTTTTATTTTATATATTTTTAGTTTTTTTCTTATAATTGGACCCGGATGGCGTACATGAATTTGTTTTAAACGCTTGAAAATACTAATTTTGTATCGTTCAAAAGTATATTTTCAGATAATTTATGTTGACAAAAAATATATGTGAATTTTTAGATGCGAAAAGGGCTGAAAAGTAGGTTCCCAAGAACAAATTTCTCATTAGAATGAAATTAGCAAATCGTATTTTTGAACTTAACAGTTGGTTTTATTCTACAGTTTTTAAATGTGAAGCTCTAGTTGAATACAACATCAAGAGGGTAACAAAGACCTCATTCAGCTCAAATCATGAATACCAAATTCAAGGACTTTTAGTTTAATTAAATTGGTGGTTAACATTTTCTAATAATGATTCTGTTGTTGATAGCATATTAATTTTTTTTTTTGAATAAACATATTACAGTTTTTTAAATTGCCTATGTTGGTCAAAATAAATTTTCAAAGAAGAAAAACTCCGTTTAAATTCTATGACATTTTAATATAGACCTTGAAAAATTGTACAAATGGTGTATTTTCTTGTATTTATATTTTATGTTGTGATTAATTTTATAATAAAAATTTGAGAATAAAAGATATACTTTATTGAAATTTACCAAAAATAAGAGGGTCTTATTCGACAACCCCTTATTAGATTGTTGTGAGAAAACTTATAAAAAAAAACATTCAACTCTAAAATAGATTTTTTTTTTGACAAAACTCTAAAATAGATTGTTTTCAACAAAAAAAAATAGTTAATACTAATAGGTAGTTAACTTTGGAGTGGTCTTTAATTTCTAACAAACCAAAGCACATTGAAGATGTTCACCAGAGCTGATGTAATAACCACTTTGCACCGAAGAGACCATGCTCTATGACATAACCTCCAAACGTCTTCCATTGAATTGAATTGCAATGTCATGTTGATAGTTGTTGTAAACCACGAACAAACCGTAATAACATACGACAAGTGAAAAACATGTGAAATGTATATTCCTCACTGTTTGAACAAAGATTGCATATGGAGGTAGGGATGGCAATGGGTAGGGTAATATAATGCCGTTCTCCGTATTCGCGTTTGCAAAAAGTACCCGTATCCGAGTCCATTTCTCGTGGACAATAACTTTAGTGCACTTCCCTATATCTTGTGGGTACCTAAGTGTCCATGCCTGCATTTTAACTATACAAAACAATAAAAACATCACAATTGAAAGAAAACTATGGTTCAAAATATTGAAATCAATTCATAAAATAGTATTAATCGTAGTATTTAACCAAATAAAAAACGTTCAAAATATCCCTAAAAAATGGTACACCAACAAGAGGAAGCGGTTACTGTATTAAGTAGTTTTTGGTTTTAGGTTTAACCTTAAATAGCTAAATAAATTAATTATTTATACATCAAAAATAAATTAATTATTAGTTATATTGTATAACTATGTATGTGCGGATTGCGGGGCTGGGCAATATAGTACCCTTACCCACGCTCATACCCACGTAAATTTGCGGGTTACCTGTACCCAAACCCGAACCCATGAAAACGGGGTTTTACCCTGCCTATTGTGGGTATTTTTGCGGATACCCATCAGACTCGGGTCCAATTGCCATCCCTGTATAAAGTGGATGCTGCAACTTCTTCCCTTCATCTTTTCTTCTATTGGGAGTTTGTCATGCATCAATCTCCAAGCTAAAAAAGATTTTGAAGGTGGGATGTATTGATTCCATTCTTATTTGCCCAACCCAACTTTTGATAGTTGTGATCTTTTAAATGAGAGTTCTCCATTAGAGGAATGGTTCCAAATCACCAAGTCAAGATTGTCCGCCACATGAAGGGCAACTTGTTGAACAAAATGTCTTAGGTCTGGGAAGATTAGCTCCAAATCAGCTAGGATATACCATTGATTATAAAAGATAAAATCACAAGAGGGGGACCACACCACTTGTCATGCCAAAATATGATAATGGAGCTAACTTTTGCTTCAAGGCAACACCGGTCAAGCAAGGAAACTCCTTTTGACGAAATAATTCTTCCATGAAGATTGTGCTTACAATCTTGTTTTCCTTCCAAGCATTCTTCTTAGGGATTGAGAGAGAGAGAGATATGTCACAAACATTGGAAACTACAAGTACAAAGGATTTCTTTGGTGCATCGGTTGTTTTTGGTATAGTTTTTTTTTTGGTGTGTTTGAATCTAGATACAACCAAAATAATGGTGAAGGCTTGCACATTGAATCGGTGGTGAAAAGTGGTGGTGGTGGGTGGTTGTTAAGGTTATATCTCAATGAGAAAAAAGGTGAGAAATGTTGGTGGTGAACAATGTAATTTTCGCTAGGGCAACTTTTTTTTTTGTTGCAATAATTGAATAATTGTCAATGCGTTACATACTTTCAAAATGGGAGAAAAGATTGAATATTTTATTAAAATATATTAACAATGATAAGGGTTTATCTTTGGACAATTTTTTTTTTTTCGATTCCTACGTACTCTTTTTTTTTTAGGAAAGATTCCTACGTACTCTTAAATATTAGAATTTTTGTTATTAGAAATATTTTCTCATAAAAAAGCATGTTTAGAACAAATGTTACGTTTTGTACATCATGAAACCCCACAATCAAAAACATTTTCGCGAGTGTACAAGCCATATGTTGCACACCCATCCAGACTATGGGAAAGTTGAGTTGTTGAACTCCATTGGATCCTCAACACTCATTTGTTTTGGCTTCCTCAATTTGAATATGTGCATCTCGCATACATATTATCCTTGAATGAGATTATCGAAAATAATAAACTAAAAGATGAAGGAAATTGGTAGGTTCTATGGAAATTAGCGGTACCTCCTAAAGTGTGTAATTGTGTTTGGTGAATTGCTTACCAACTCGAGCTAGATTGATCGATAGAGTGTTAATGTTGACATCCATTGTTTGCGGTGTAGTCGTAGTCCGGAGACAACTAATAACTGTTAGAAATTAAATCAAGAAATATCTAGAAGAGTATAGAAGTTTGGAGTTACTCTTTGCCATTAA
>Ga0099826_10002148_pt1 | contig 12538 bp, 7 predicted proteins | sample Mtrugardesep15_FD_76830 | JGI IMG/M metagenome (GOLD analysis project Ga0099826, IMG submission 76830) | Root nodule microbial communities of legume samples collected from California, USA - M. trunc garden sep15 | ecosystem: Host-associated > Plants > Roots > Nodule | place: USA: California...
TATAAGGGAGGGGAGTGTAAATTTTATTTTTTAAGGGAGGAAATTGTATATTTTAACATAAGAGGGGAGGGGAGTGTATTTCAAGCATCTTTGAGGGGAGGGGAGTGTAATTTACTCTAAATTAAATGGTATTGTTAACACGAGGACTAGTCTTTAGGCATTTCAAATCAATAAATTATTTTAATTTTCAATGCAACGACTAGACATATTTTCACAAAAATGTACTATTTAAAACCTTTAAATAGTGTCCCAAAAACACTCGTTAACATTTAATTAAATTAAATAGCAATTTCATTTTGTCTCTAACTTTTATTGATAATTTCTTCTCTAATAGTGATGGTAAATATTTTTTTACTGGTGCTTAGGGTTACAACTATTTTGGTTTTTGATTTTTGTAAAATAGCAATTATTGCCACTTTAATTTATAACAATTTTAGTTTTTTTTTTTAGTTTTATTTTGTTTCCTTTTTTGGACTTAGTGGGGATTGAAAACTTTTCTTATAAAATATTCTATATAAATAAAATTAAAATATTAATGCCTTTCTATTAAAAAGCATATAATAAATTTCTTATTGAATAAACTAGGATTAATTAATTACCTTTCCAAATGGGGAAACAAGCTGATGAAGGGCAGTAATTCTGTCACCTAACTTCTCCTTCCTAACCTGAAATTGAGAACAAGATATCATGAAAACGTGTAGGACAAGTGCACATGCTAAAAAGTTGGCTATATTTTGTTGTAGTATTAGACTCATTTCGATTCTTTTTATTTTTCTTTCTATGATAGTGAATTGATGAAACAAAGTAGATAAAGAATAATTGCAATTGAGAATTGGACAAACCAAGAAAGACAATAGTTACTCCCCACATGGTGTTTGTGTGTTTGTATGCATGAAAGAGAGTTAAAGAGTTGGAAGTTTCTCCATGGAAGTTTGCATTATACCTTGAAAGTAGCTTGAGTTGTAGATTGTTGAACCCTGGCTTTCTTCATTGCCCCACCAGATGTAGTGCTGTTACACTTGTAGAATGAAAGAAATTTTGGCTCATAAATTATATCTAATTCTAACTAAATTTCCAAAAATAATAAAGTAATTTACATCGACAATTCATATTTCATATGAACTAATGTAAAAAAAAAAAAGATATTGATATCGCGACACAAATCACAGGGTTGCTACGAAATTTTTTGAACAAACGACTTAAATATAAAGATGAAAAAAATGCAAAATTAGTTATGTCTTTAAAGAAGATAATTGAAACAAGTTTACCAAGCTTTTACCCCCCAATACATGAAGAATTTTTGTCAAAAAAAAATATATGAAGAAATAGAATGAAAGATACCCTTATGATCTCAAAGCTAAAAAAAGGTTGGGTGCTCTTGCCTTTTGCGATTGCATATATAATTAAAATTGGAAATAAAAATAATATTTTTAATTAAATATTGTAAAACGTGGAAGCTTTTTTTATCTTGGCCAAATTAAATAATTAATTAAAGGTGCTAATATTGGTAAAGTTTATTGAAAAGTGAGTTTAATTTGTGCAACTCATTGACCAAGAAAAAAAAGGTAACATGAATTCATAAAAAGTCTAGCCATGGAACCTTAATGAAGAAGCTTTTTCATAATCAAAGTTGATTATTAAGATAGTATCTATTCTCTTACATACCTCAGAAGATCGATCTAGTGGTGGATGCCTCACATCTATATTGCTATTGTTAGTGAAATCCAACATGTTGTTGTTGAAACTTGTCACACATGAATTAAGTTCTTCATTTCCATGTCCATATGCATAGCTATTTCCTGAGCTTTCTTGTTTAACATCAACAAGAGAAGCATTTGGAGCTTGACTTATTAGCATTTGGCTTTGAAATTGGCTCATACCAGTCTTATCTTCCTCCCCCACAATTCCACCCCTTCAATTAGCCAAAAACAATTAATTATATTTTGATCTTTCCTAATTAACCAAACACATACGTATGAATTTAATTTTTTGAAACTTAAATAGATCTATTCATCATAGAATACAAAAGATTTTCCATCTCAATTGCAGGAAAATGGAGTAGAGGGCATCACAATACGAAATACACAAACATGCATGTATAATGTTCACCATAATGGTTATAGAACAAGTCTATATCCATATTATAGTAAAAATAAAAATCAGTCACAAAAATTAGTCATGAAAAACTGAACTTCATCACTAATTTAGTAGTGATTGTTGTCTCTAAAAAAAAATAGTGAGTGTTGTGAGAGAGAGAGAGAGAGAGAGAGAGAGAGAGAGAGAGAGAGACATGAGTTGTTGATTCCATGGTTCGGGAAGCTCTTGATGATTTTCATGCCATGAAGAAAAAGGAAGAAAGGATGAAGTTGGTGCATAATTAGGGTTGAGAAAGTTAGAAGGAGATGAAAATAAAGGAGGATGTTGTGGAGATGGTGGCCTCATGTTATTGATGTTCCACCAATTAGGGTTACTAGCCATCATTTGTTGCACTGGAGAGCTTTGAACAACACCTCTATTCATACCTATAGCCTATTCAACCCTTTATGAATTTTGTTACAAAGGAAGAAGAAGAAGAAGAAAAAGAGAGAATTTTTTTCCTTTCTCTTTTCTCTCTTTTGTTCTTGATGTTCTTGCCTAAACAATGTCTTTTTAGAAACTTTGAGAGGTCATATTGTGGTTGATTAAGTAGAGGGAGCACCACATCCTTTGGTTGGACTCATTTTTGAAAGAGTTTGAATAATAATCATGGAGTTTTGAGAACCTTTTGTCTTTGTTTACTATCTTTTCTTCCTTTCTTTATTGCTTTACTTTTCTTTTGTTTTACTTTCGTGTTATCTCTTTTCTTCAATTGCTTTTATTATTTCCTCCGATTACTTTTGCTTTATCTTAAAGCGTGTGACATAAAAGGTAACAACAATTCCCATAATTATAAAATTACCCATGTGTGGCTATATATGTGTCTATATATCTCTCTAAAAAAAATGTGTATCTATATTGTATTAAAAAGAATCATTTTACAATTTTCTAGACATTGAATAAACAAATAACAATATCACATTTTCATATTTCTTAAGGCCACTTATTAGCATTTGGTATACCTATGACTTTAATTTTGACATACCATCAAGTTTTACACTTAAAATTATGTTGATTGAGAATGTGATTTGAATTAGGGTTTTGTGTGATTCAAATCAAAATGAAAAATGAGTTTATGTTGGTTTCTACCCTCTGTAATTCAAATTAGGTTGTTGAGTAATTTGAATCAAACTGTTAGATTCACCTTATAGAATTTCTAGCATGAGGTAATTCGAATCATGGTAATGGGCTGGAGGATTATTTTGAATCGTAAGTGTTTTTATGTAAACATATAACTGCTAAAACAAATTTTGAGACGCTACACATTAATCTGAAACACGAACCAAACTTATGGTTTGAGTGTTGAGTGATTTTGTGTGAGGTTTTGTAGTTGGAAAATACATTCAAAACCCCTCGGGTAGTTAGATCATTAAAGAAAGGTTTCCATATTCTCTATTGAGTTTTAGAGTGAAAAATATCAAGGGGTTGGGAAAGGAGAAGAGGGAAATTAGGGGCTGTTCTTGGTGAGTAGTTGAGGAAATTTTCTTGGTCACTTTTCTAACTCATTTGAGATAAAGGGAAATGGTAGAAATTAGGGTTTGTTCATGTTGAACATTGAAAGTTAATTTCTTGTAACTCTTTTGAATCTCTTGTAAAGACTCATTGATAGTGAATCAGAGTTTCTTTCTTCCCATACGTAAGTCAATTTGGGATGAATTGGGTAAACAATCGCGATGTTTGTCTCTTTATTCTCTTTATCTCTTGTCTTTGGTTTGATTGTGTTGAACTACTATTTACTTGAGCTGGTTGGTTTAGTTATAGTTGTTATTTGTTCCATTTTTCTTGTTAAATTCACAACAAGTGGCGCCGACTGTTGGGAAACAAGACACATCTTACAAATAAGCATCATGGCTACTAAATGGGATATTGAGAAATTTTCTGGTGAAAACAATTTTGGATTTTTGAAAATGAATATGAAAGCAATTTTGTTTAAAATTAGTGTGTAGAGTCCCCGTGAGCTTGGCTTAGTTGGTAAGGACAAATGCATAATATAAGCAGGGGCCGGGGGTGGACAAACGATCGGTTTCGGTCGGTGACGGACTGAAACTGTAAATCCGTTTAAACCCATAGTTGTACAATACGAGTCCATTTCCGTCCATTAATGCATTCAGTTGTTTCAGGTGGCGATTTCGACGGGTAACGGTTTTTCCAGGTGGTTAATTTCGGGTCCTTCATCTCTATCACGATCGAAAATCCATCAAGAACAAAAAAAACATACAAAGGATCAGAAAGTAGAATAAGAGATAGCTTTTGATTTAGATCAAAGACTATAGTCACCGTGTCTCTTACACTTCGGCTAACAATATAGAGAAACTAGAATGATAATAAATGATGAAGAGAAGAGTTTGAATATAAAGGGCAGAGAAGAAATTATGTTGTATTCAAATTTGTAGATCTAAGTTGTTGACCGTTCAAACATGCCGCAACAATTGACCTTCAAGTAAATGTTTGCGTAAAACACAACAGAGGGCAAAAGGGATGAAAGGTTGAGAGCGAGGTAAAAGAGGTACTGGGTTTTCAATTGTCATCTTTGGAGGATAAGAATTGTGAGAAGGAGAATGGGTAAAGTTACTTCCTTAAAAAATAATGGATTAAGTTTAGTGAAGTGTATACCTAAACATAAAAAATTAAAATACTAAAGAAATAGTTGTGTCTCTGTGCAACAGTAAATTTAGATGGGACACATGAATTGCTTTGAAAATAGAAAAAATAGAGCTGTAAAACTTCAAAGGTTAATAGTAAAATGCTACTCTGTGTTAATAGCAGGACTAGAAACTAGTATATTATAGTTAGTCGGTCGGGTGACGGTTTTGGTTGGGTCAAATTCCCAAATCCGATTTCATCCTATAGTAACTGCTGAAGACCAATAACTTAGACCCGTAGGCCCGACAGTCCGAAATAAACTGCCCGTAACACTGTTTTTTTGGTCAGATGCACCGGTTTCAGACGGATATCGGTTTTCTGTCCACCCCTACACTTCTCCACATTAATTAAAATGTGTGAGCTCTAGCCACTAGGCTACCTGACCAAAAAATAAATAAATTAGTGTGTAGATACTTTGAACGGTGAGGCATTTTTGCTAGTCACTATAGCACAACCAAATAAGATTGAGATGATAAATAAGGAAATAAATGTCATTATATTGTCTCTCATAGATAAAGTGTTGATGGAAGTCACAAAGGAAAATCATGTAGCGACGATGTGTTGATCTATTGATTATGATATTTCTAATTTTGTACTCTAAGATCATCTAGTAAATCAAATTATATAACTTGTGTTGATCTCTGATCTAGACAATTACAATGAAGTCGTGTCAAGCTGATGTAGTATCAAAAATAAGTATTTTTGTTATCGTCTCCACATGGATTGACGCGATATTCTAAGCCGTTCAACAATCGATATTGTTCTGAGCTAAGGTTTTACAATATTTTGTTTCATAAACTATAAAACTACGAAATTATAAAAGGTTTGAGAGTTAACAGGGAAATGATTATGCTAGGATTAAACTTCATCAACCTACTTATACGTATTCTCAGATCAGTGTTGCAGATTCTAATTATCAATTAATATTATCACATATTGTTCGGCAACATCATTCGTGTCCAAATGATGTCGTGATTTCTATTGGGTCGTTCACTCGTCGATTTCCCAAAATATTAAACGATCCAATAGTCGATTATATCGTTGTATATTTGATTTCCCAAGCTATTAAACGATACAAAATCTTTGGGTTCCATATTCAAAGTGATTATCAAAACCTAAATTTCATGTCTAGAACAAAAGTTTTGATAGAAGATTATTCTAACCCTAGATTCAAAAAGTATTTTTCAATGACAATTCAAATCCATAAGATTGTAATGGAAAACAAGAATAACCTCAACATCATGAGATAATTAAAATCAAACAACATCATAATCAAAGGGAATACATACTAGTAAAGTTGATTACATTTAATCCCAACAAAAAGAGTCTAGCTACTCATTGTCATGGTAACCTTACAAGGAGAAAAGAAGAGATGGAATGGAATCAAGCCATGATGTCTCAATGATCTTATGAATCCCTTCGATCCTTGTGCTCCTTGCTCATTGAGGGTCTCTCTATGTTTTCCCCTGTTTTTCTCTTCCTAAAATGTCATCCTATCTGATAATAATCTTTCTGAAATGAGAAGAAGAGCTTTTATACTTCTGCTGAAAAGTGCTTTCTCGCCAGACAGGATTTTGTCGCTAGGGCGACATGCGCTTTCTTTGCCAGTGGGTTTTTGCCACGTCATCATCCACTTGCCCGAAATCACCTTTTCTCGCCAGGCAGGACATTTGTCGCCATGGTGACATATGATCTTGGAAAACATGGGTCCTGGAACTTCATTCCTGCCATGGCCACAGTTTGTTGCTCGGGCAACATCTTGCCAAACAGGATTTTGTCGCCATAGCGACAAGTTTTGGTCAAACAGGTCAGAGGACCTGTAATTCTCGCCAGGTAGGAAATGTTCTGCTTGGCAGGAATGACAGTTGTAGACCAAAATTTGCAGGTTGCTCCTCTTTTTGTTTTTCTTTCATTGGTTCATGTCTTGATCACTCTTTTCCTGCAGAATTGGGTTAAGTAAGACCTAAAGAGCATAATTATGCATTTTGTCACTTTTTCATATATTTTCCTTGGATAACTTGAATAACAAGTAACCAAAAGTGCTTAATATAAATCATGAAACTAACACTTTCTAGCACTTATCACAAGCATTGAATTGTTCGTTCTTGTTGAGTAGGCTTAGCTTCAACCTTGATCAAGATGAATTAGCCTACCAGAGGAATGTTGTTCTTGAAGAAATTGTGTACATGGTTGAATTACGTGATGTTTACCAAATGCACAAGTTATTTCTTGACACTAGGGGATATGATATTGTCTTATAGTTGATGCAATATGCATCATGGTGTGAGTCTTTTTAATCATATGACATTGTTGCTGGGAATGTAAGAAATACTTGGCTCGCCTTACAAGGTGGAACCCTTTCCATCATCTCAGAGTTGTCTTCCACATGGTTGCAATTTCTTTTTTTCTTTTTCCATAAACTCCTTGAAATCATACTAAACATGAACATTTGAGTATCATCAAAATTAATGAGGCTAAATCTGAAGAAAAAAGCTCATCATCAGATACATTTTTATAGGTTATTAGTGATTGCAAGACTAACCATAAAGAAGCATGTTGTCAACACTGGAAAACATCTTGACAAATGAAAAATAAATGCAAGATTTTTCTATATATTGATCACAGTAAACACATGATGAAGACCATATAACTTATTTTGCAGAGGTGGTGGAAGTTGTATGAGCATCAGTCTAGGACTTTCTCGAGTGTAGCTCAGCTATGGTGACGATAAGAGGTTGTTTGTTCTATATGGGTGCTTTTTGGGGTGTGTAGTGGCGATGAGTGGTTATGGATATTGTTTTCAGTAGTGGTTTGCTACATAGTCTGATTTTAGTAGCGAGGTTTATTTTGGTGGTTATTGTCCTCATGGGTGTTGAAGGGAGAGTGTGGTTTATGTGTTGTGTGTATGGGTGTCTTTTATGGTGTTTCGCCTATATGCAGCGCCTTTAGTTTGTAGTCTATGATTCATCGATCTCTGTTTGTCTTGAGCAGGGATCTGGTTGTTTAATAAATTTTGCTGTTAAAAAAGAAACTTACTTTGCAATAAAGTTCGACCGAGCTGGAAGACAGTTCTTCCCTTGTCATCACATAAAAGCTTTGACTTTGGATGTGATGTGTAAGTTCCTTTACTTGAACAAATCACCATTAACCTTGAGATCATATATATTCTAGTTACGGTTCAAGATCCTATTTATCTAATATAGAACCATAATGTCTTAGGAGAAACTCATATTATCAAAAACATTCATGACCATTAAAGTATGCCATAATAATTTTTTCTGTCTAGGATAATTACCTTAGCGAACAATATTCTAGATTAAGTAAAACTTAGTGTTAATAGTGAGTTATAACCTAGAATCGATTCAAAGGTGGTCAATCAATGAAAATCATTAAGAACAAGATATATGAATAAACATAATTCAAATTGAATGAAAAGATAATTTAATACATTACACGGTTCAAACGGTGTGAAAGAGGTTCATCATTGAACCCTAATTTAAAGTGTTAGTTAAACACTGTAAAGAATACATAATCAAATATTATAGAGATTTCACATGAAACAAGTGATGAGAAACAACTCTATACTTATCTCCAAGACTAAAAATAACACCTATTGTTGTTAGGATCACACATCTTTGTCTCTTGCCCGTCAAGAATCTGAATCCTAGATTTTGGGTGAAAAATCACATTAATATACACTTTCACGTACTGCACACGACCTCCCAAGGGGATACACACATCACATGTGCTAATTTTAAACATGTGGCAAGATTTGTTCTATCTGGGTACACGAGGCACATTAGGTTGTGCAAGGGGTACAAAACTCAGGTAAAGACTCTAACTTTCTGCCCTTGAAGGCACGCAGGGCGTGTGGATGTGTGTATAGGGAGCACAAACCAATATGTTTTTCCTTTTTTCTTCATTCTTCATGGATAAATATTTGGAGATTTAGGACAAAATTCACCCAAGTTGTGTGGACTTCAAAACCTTTATTCTACTTGGTTTTTATGCTTCCATAACTTCTACGAGGTGTCCTCTGATCAGATCAACTCAATGGACTATACTAAAAAGACCATAATACCTATATAGAGTTTTCTAGTTAGAAAATCATAAGCATTTAATTTGTATATGTACTTATATATAAGTGGAATATGAGTGATAATGTCACACTCTTTAACACACAGTTCCAAATACTCTTTTCAACAACAATAACCAAGCCTTATCCCACTAAGTGGGGTCGGCTATATGAATTAAATTACGATAGTGTTCTATCATAAATAATATTTGAAACCAACTCATTGACATCTGAGTCTTTTCTAATAGTTTCTCTTATAGTTATCCTAGCTCTTCCTATACTTTTTTTAAACCTTACTCTCCTCCATCTGATTTACTCTTCTTATGAAGGCATCTAAATGTCTTTGTTTAAACTATTATGTTTACACTTTTATCTATTTTATAATAGGGTTAAATAAGTTTTTGGTCCTTATAAATACAACGTGTTTTGTTTTTAGTCCTCTTCATACATGGATAACTTTGGGGATGTCACATAGACATTTTAAACAGAGTAATTAAAAATTTGACAAAAATGACAAACTTATGTTAACATCAGTAAGAGACCGATTTGAAATTTTGTAAATATTGGAGACTAACTTTAAACCTAAAATAAACATAAGGGAACAAACATGTAAATTAACCTACAATTAAATACAGTAAATAAGAAACAAATGATATAGTGTCCGTGTGTCTGTCTTTCCGCTAATATTAAATAAACTAAACATCATTTTACATGCATGGTATGACGTTCATTTCAAGCACTCTTTTTCATCTCAGTTAAATGTATTTTTTGAATTTTGATCTCTTATATCACTTTTGTGTCATTTTTTAATTAAGCATGTTCATTTTGATGTTTGATCTCTTATATCACTTTTGTGTATTTTTTAGTGTAGCATGTTCATTTTGATACAACAACGTTTATTAGGTCACATTGAATATTTATATCTATAAAAATATTTTTAATATACACTGTCACATCATAAATGAATATGTCATGTCACTAAAAAATGACAAAAAATTGAGATGAGAGATCATAATTAAAAAAAAAAAGTTAAGTTGAAGGACCTTATAAATAATTTTTAAAATAGGGACCAAAACTATTTTCTTTAAATTAAGAACAAAAGTACATTTAAATCAAATATATTTTTCAATGCTTTAAATTAGGCCATGTTTGAATTGAAATTGAACTCAAAGGTAAGCCTCACAATCTTCAAACCATCCATATTTTCTTGGTCCCAAAAAAAAAGAGGAACGGACACAATCTTTCTACTATCACAATCGCACAAACTCATAATTGAAAAAGATCACGAAAAAAAGAAGATATTACAATATTCATAATTGAAAAAAGATATTACAGTACTCATACTAAATATCATCAAAAAAAGATTACAATATTAATAATCGAAACACCACAAATCCACAATTATTAGAGTAGAGAAGTGTCTCATGTATTTTATAAATCTACGCAGTACATGTTTGAAAATAGCCCAAAATGTCTAAGACGAGTTTCAATTCCACAGCCATAAAAGGTAGTTGGGTATATCGACTGAGTTGATTTAAGGGTTAAAGAGTTGGAGGATTAGGATTAAAATCTTGACAAAAAAACAAACTAACATAACGATTAACATTCTAATATTTATCATTAAAAAAATATCAAGCTATAAAATAGGTTCATGATATTTCCCACGTTTTTACTACTGAAGTATGTTCCATGTTTATTCGATTAACACAGTTAATCACGAGGGTGATCAAGAGGATATAACGTTGATTTGATGGTTAAAGTGTGAGACTTATGAAGTGAAATGATAGTAAGGTCCAAATTTTGATTTCACTTCTAAAATAAACTAGTTAATATTAACATATTTATCGTTAAAAAAATCATAAAGATAATCTAGAGTAATGAATGTCACATGTTTCTATTTACATATAACAATATCGATTCATAGACTAGATGATATACTTTTCAACTCTAAAACTATCTTAAAGTAGTATAAAAGAGAATTTTCTTTATAAATGGATAAGTGATTGAGTGTCACAATAAATTCAGAGAATTTTAGACGCAAGAGAAAGTTGTTAATGTGAAGTGTTATTACGTTTGCATGAAGCTATCAAAAATCGTTCCCTTTATTTTTCCACATAGGAAAAGTAATGCATAAGTCAATCATGAAATTATTTCCCTGCAAAAAAGTCAATCATGAAATTACTTGGTAACGATTACATCATTGACCTATGAAGCATTTGATAATACTCGATGACAAAATTGGAGTAACTTAAATGACCGTTTATGTGAATAAATTGTCAATTTCTGCTGTTAATTAATTACTTCTTCCGTCTTAAATTATATGTCGTTTTAGAAAAAAAAAATTGTCCTAAAATATACGACGCTTTACAAAACCAATGCAACATTAATGTTACTTTTCCTATTATATCTTAACTATTTATTACTCTCTCTTCTTTCAATTCTTTCATTTATCTTTATCATATGATTTATTAAGGACAATTTTATAAAACAACTCATAATATCTCTTTTCCACACAATGTTAATTGCATTTTTAATATGTGTGAAATGTGCAAAACGTCATACAATTTAAGACGGAGAGAGTATGTTTGTAAGTTAGCAGGGGGATTACAGGTTCAATTAAAAATCTAAAATCTATTAAATATAGATTATACTTTGGGAAATAACTGAAATGGCCGTTTCTTATATTCTTCAATCAATATACTTTGGGAATTATTTTTTGTTGAACAAGAATATAATTTGGGAAATACTACACAATGTCTCAAAGCATTGGTTAATGTAATAAAAATATAAATAGTTTATTGGAGAAAGGTGAAACATTTTGAATTCAACTTTTTAAAAGTATACAAATTATAGTGTTTAATATTTTTTTTGTTTTGTTGAGGGAAGTGTTTGATATAAAATTATTATTTTTGATTTTTTTATCAAGTGATTCTTTTTTCTTACAAACTTAATAAGTGACTTTGAGTTTATCATATAATTTGTATGTATTTTATCATTATGAGTATGTGACTTTGCTTGCATATTCACATAATTAGTTGGACTCGGATTAGGTATAGTATCAACGTGAACAGTCACATGGATCTCAATTCTTCGATAAAGATCAAACGATCTAAATTTAAAATAGATTATAAATTTTAAATATCATAGTTCAAATATGATTTATTTGATCTTAATCTAATTCTCGAAATGTGTGTGACTGCTGCAATTAGCTAACTATAATTGATGGCAACTTTATATTTTTTTTTTTATTATAAAATCTTAATATTGTTAATATAAATTATTTTATTATTTTTACTTGGATGTTAAAAAGGTGAAATAAAAAACCATAAACATGTCGTTAACATATAGAAGTTTATTTCCAACAAGTTTGTTAATATATATTGTAGCATAATTGTCCTTCCAATGGAACAAGTCATTTAATAAATAAAATTGATTAATCCATTTTTTTACAAGAAAAAATTGATTAATCTATATATAATCACATTAACATATGCGTGCAACTTCTTATATCAATGAATATTCTTCATTAAAAATACTAAACTACTAAACCAATGTTGGAATTATTCCTTTTGGCTAGATATAGCCACCACAAATAAATCAATTAATTAATAAGCATTATTTATCGATTTCAATTGCACAAGCAAACATTCCCTTAAACCGCATTTTGATGTTGCTAACAAACAA
>Ga0099826_10002149_pt1 | contig 12537 bp, 4 predicted proteins | sample Mtrugardesep15_FD_76830 | JGI IMG/M metagenome (GOLD analysis project Ga0099826, IMG submission 76830) | Root nodule microbial communities of legume samples collected from California, USA - M. trunc garden sep15 | ecosystem: Host-associated > Plants > Roots > Nodule | place: USA: California...
TCAGCTCTTGTTCTTTGAGTGTATTGTCCTTAATTAGCCGCTTTCAGATGACAAACACTATCCAGAAGAAGTACAAGGTTTCTTCTACCCAGCTTCTATATCAATCATGTCCATATCAAGCAGCAACCCTGTTAATCTCTGGTCCATATCTGGATAAACTTTTAACAGACCAAAATGTATTTGGTTTCAAATACACAACGCAAGTGACGGTAAGAGTTAAAAAATATTCTTTAGCTTCCCTTTTTTCCAGACTTTCTTTTAGTTTTTCACGTCTTCATTGTTTCTTTTTGCGTTGCAGGTTTTCATTGTTCTTTCCTGCCTCATCTCAATTTCTGTCAATTTTAGTACATTTCTTGTTATTGGAAAGACATCTCCGGTCACATATCAGGTTCTTGGACACCTGAAGACATGCCTTGTATTGGCATTTGGTTATACTTTGCTCCAAGACCCATTCAGCTGGAGAAACATAATGGGTATTTTGTTGGCCATGGTTGGGATGATCCTATATTCTTACTATTGTACTCTTGAAAATCAGCAAAAAGCTGTTGAAGCCGCGGCACAAGCATCCCAGGTTGGTTTTACTCGACTGATTTTATGAGTCTATAACTCTACTGTCTTTGCACTTTGCATTATCATTTACCACAACAACATTCTGTGACACTGTTTCCTCTAAATCTTTCCAGGCAAGAGAAGGTGAATCTGATCCTTTCATTAGTATGGAAAAAGGAAGCGATGCTGTGATTGACCCTGTGGGACATAAGTCCCCTGTCTGGAACAAAGACAAAGACTAGTATGCTTATGTGCTTTGTTAAATCATTGTCGAGAAACAGTTATAGTTTTTATAGAGGGTTAAAACCCATAAACCATATGAAATTTAGGAAGTGCTGCCAAATCCGTCGTATTTTTTAGTCTAGCGTTTTGTGAATCGTTTTCCAACTATCGATATTAGGGAGAGGAGCAATTATATGGTCATGTCGCAATTCTCTTGGCCACAAATATGTCTCAGATTAGTAGCAGACATTTCTTGGTGATGTTTTCACATCATGTTACATTCATAATTTTATATACATATCCAAACTTTTTTTCTTTTGTTAAAGCTTCGGTTTGCTTTAGTTTATATCTTGTCTTGATTGTTCATTTATGATCCCAACTTCCTATACCCAAAAGTAATAAGCTGCCAAGAGTTCCTATGCACCTGCTGAAAAAGAGAGTTTCTTCCCCACTCCTCTTTCTAATAAACCCGCACGTGTTCGAAAATATACTTCTCACATGGAAAAAATTGAGTTTTTGTTCGAAAATAAGTATACTTTCGGAGGGCATTTAAACTGTGTTTTCTGGTTGGCAGCTGCAAATCCAGACTGGGGTAAATATTTTGGGATTTGCTTTTTGCTCCCTTTGTTTTGACATTTTCACGTACACTCACTCCTCCGCTCCATGTTTTTCTCGATCACAAAATACCTCTATCTAGAAGTTTATTTCTGTTTCAGTAAACAAAAGAAGTTTATTTCTGGAATGCATAATTTTTATGAGCTTATATTGGCTTCCAACAAAAGAAGTCTATGGATTGTTTAGCCTAGAAGTTTAATTTCGGCCACAAAAAAAAAGTTTCAAATTCTATTTTCTAGGGGGTAAGAACTAAAAACACAATTAGTTTATTGTAATATATGTATATTTTTGAACGTATATTGGCATTTTCTTTTTGAAACAACGTAAAATGAACTAAAGTAGGTCATGCTGCTAATATAGATATTTTCATGCACAATGTTGGCTATGCATTTTTAACATACAGAATTTAACAATGTTAGCTATCCATTTTTACCATACAGAATTCATTAAAAAGATTTTACATCATATTTTACCTTTACACAGTGGATTCTTGACAAGCCCCGATAAAGATGTCGAGATGACTTATCTGAACTCTGAAACATCAATAAACGATCTATGAGCGGCTAAAATAGTATCCACAAGTAAAATCAAGCTATATTTTGAAGCAGTTACATAATAATTCATACATGGTAAGGTCATCCACTTATATGTGTCATCTTTTTGCTAGGTTCCCACTCCGTCACTAATCTCCTTTGAGTTTTGTGGTCAATTGGGTCTCATCAAGTGGTTCAGAAGCATCATTATCCTCAAAGGTGGTAGCTTCCATCTCTCCCAGTTGAGCACATGTGTTCATCACTCATCGGTGCAACTATTCGAAGGTTCAACACTGCATCCGTTGACACCAGGTGTAAGTCATTTGACTTACACTAAATCTCAACCATTCAACTAATTAATTTGACGATCAATTAGTGAACGGTTAAGGAAGGCAACACAAAAAAAAAAAATGTTTGATGGAGGGGAACCAAAATGAAGGCAAGCAATGGAATAAGATGAAATGCATGTCATTTCATTATTATTTTTTTAATATCCAAATAGTGATTCGAACAACAATATACTTTCATTCCATCACATATAATTTCATTTCATCTCATATCATCAATTCAAACAACAATTTAATATGAATAAAAAAAATTGTTATACAAAATCCGACTCTAACATACTACAACATCCTTGCCAATTGAGTCACAAATATCATCTAAGTCTAATTCTTTATTTGTGGTCAAGTTGTTTGTTGGGGTGTCCGTGGTTAAGCTCACGACCTGAACTCACGGGACAGACGATTGATCTAATATATTTTTTTTTTAAAATAATTGTTGTTTTTTTAACGAAGTTTTTGACAAAATATTGGATTTATAAGAAAATATTCCATTTACAAAGTCCACTCACTCACTCACTCGATTACCGAATTATCGAATCCTCCACACACACCAGTATTCTTACAGAACCTCCGTTCTCAATCATCATATCATCTTCCACCATGGCCGTTCGAACCCTACTGAGCAAAAAAACCCTAACAACCGTCCTCCGCAATGATCCAAAACCAATCGGAGCAGCCCGTGGCTTACATGTCTTCACACTCCCCGATCTCGCTTACGACTATGGCGCTTTGGAGCCTGTCATTAGCGGCGAAATCATGCAGATTCACCATCAGAAACATCATCAGACTTACATTACCAACTATAACAAAGCGCTTGAACAGCTTCACGATTCTGTTGCCAAAGCTGATTCCTTAACCACCGTCAAGCTTCAGAATGCTATCAAGTTCAACGGTGGAGGTTAGTTTCGCCATTTCTCTCTTTCCTTTTTTATTATCTTGTTAATTAGACGAAAGATTACCGCGAAATTCTCGTAGCTTAATTTTTTAGGTTATTGTGAATGATAAGTTAGTTCACCTTATAGCATAAGATATTTCTAGAAGAAATGATAAAATTAATAAAATTGTTTTTATATATAAGCTATAAGCTGTTTTGTTAAGCTGAAAACAGCTTATAGATGTCATTAACGGTTTATATAAGCTCTCTCTCAAGCAGTCTCACAAATATTTATGCCAGTAGGGCCCATTTGGATTGGCTTATTTTTAGCTTATGCAGATAAATAAGCTTTTATGTGTTATTCACAAGTTTGTCAAGGTAGTTTACGAAAATAACAGGTTATGAAGATACAATTTTTGTTATTGAGAACTTATGAATTAACATAAAAGCTTATTTATTTGAATAAGCTATTTTTCATAAGCTCGTAAATAAGTCAATCCAAACGGGCCCTAGATGAAAGATCTGTTTGGATTGACTTATTCTAGCTTAAATATTGGCATAAGCACTAGTGAGATTGTTTTGTTGAAGTTATGAAAACAGCTTATAACTTATATGAAAACGATTTAACTTTCTTGTATTTTTTTGTTATAGAAATAGCTTACACATAAGCTGCAAGTTAAGCTGTTTATCCAAGCATGGACAAATTCAAATAAGCCCATCCATATTGCTTGTAAACTGGACGGGGTTTCACATTTACCTTTTGAGAGAAACTATGATAGGTTTTGAAATGAACTAAACAAAATTTTCAAAAGAGTAACATGCAAAGGTTTTCCATATATGATAAATTATCATTTATTGCAGGTCATATCAACCATTCTATTTTCTGGAAAAATCTGGCTCCTGTTCGTGTAAGTTTTTGCCTTGATTCTGTTACATGGAAACCATTCTGTATTCAATGGTTCTTTTACCTGTTACTTTACACCTTGTGCAGGAAGGAGGTGGTGAACCACCAAAGGAAGCCCTGGGATGGGCCATTGACACAAATTTTGGTTCTTTAGAAGCGTTGATACAAAAGGTTAATGCAGAAGGTGCGGCTCTTCAAGGATCTGGATGGGTGGTAAGTTTGTGGATTCTGAAATTTCCAGCATGTATTCTATGTATATCATTAGAGCTCGATGATTGTTTTTATTTGAAGTGCCCTTGTTTTGTTTTAATCAATTTGTACTGCATTGCCAGTGGCTTGCTCTTGACAAAGAATTGAAGAGGCTTGTGGTTGAAACCACTGCAAACCAGGTAAACTTTCCTCTCTTCCCCTTCCACCTCCAACAAACCTCGTCCCTTTTCCAAGATGCTAAGAGGCAACATAGATCAGCCATAGCTCATTTAAGAAAACTGATAGCAAGTTAAATTTGTTTCTCTGTTTTTGTTTGATTACAAATTCTGGTTTTTTTAGCTGAATTTGTATTTCTGTTGTATCTTATTTCACACCATTCTAGATCCTTACACACCTTACATCGCTATTACCAATAGTTAATGTTAGTTACATTAAATCAACGAAATCAAATTATTGCTATTGTATCTTCTGATTTTTCAAAGCAATGGGACAAGCTCTAAATTATGCTTACTTATTATAATATGGGTTTGATTTTGAGACTTTGATCTTATCTATAGTGATAAATTCATAATTATACATTCAATCCCTGTAGTTTTGCTATTTGTATCGATTTTCCTATTTCTATACTTTTCTTGTTTGTGTTTGGGTCACAGCATATATATCAAAAAGTGTACAGTGAAGTCCCTAGCCTACCACCATAAATTCTTCTATATCCATCTAAAGAATGTCCTTCCCGGTGGAGAAGATGCATGTTATGAATACCAAACAATTTGTAGCTGTATACACCAATAAAGTTTATGTATCTTGCCACAATTTATTTTGGCTTCCTTTTTACATTGAACTTTTTTTAGTTTCATCCGAGACAAAGCACCTCTTTGTATTAACTCTTGGTTCTGTGTCTTTTTCATTTTTTTTTTATGATCGAACTCTTTAATTGCTTCACTTTTTTTTCTACGCCCAACCCCCGAATAATCAACAGGCCTCAAGTGACCATATTCTCTCTAACTCTATTTAACCGCTATATCTTTGACTCCATAGCTGATTTATAGTGCAAGGGTGGTACAGGGACTTGATTGCAATTTTTCTCTTAAAATGCCAGGATTGAATTCCAATTTCTAAAGAAAAATGGTGCAAGGACCATTTTAATTCTAGTGTTATTGCTGGGATTTGGGATTGAATGTATAACTAAACATTTTCCATATGCAATTTTCTTCATATCTGAACTCTGCATGTTGATGGGATTTATGATATTTAAAAATGGGTACTTGCTAACTGTTTTCCCCTTCCGTCATGCTCATTATTTTGAACTTCTGTGAATAATGTTTATCCTCTATGCATACACATTATTTCTGGTTTGTTTAATTTCTGATGTAAATTTGAACATTTTATTTGCAGGACCCATTGGTTACTAAAGGAGCAAGTTTGGTTCCATTGCTTGGTATAGATGTTTGGGAACATGCCTACTACTTACAGGTAAAATTTTGGACTTGGTGGTTAATTTGTAACAGCATAATTGCTGTGGTGTCATGATATCAAAGCTGTTTATTTTCACGGTCTGTTGATTATAAATTTATAACTTCTGAGATTCCAAGAAATGTTGACTGTTTCCCGTGGCAGTGGCAGACACTCCTCAGGGGTTATTTTCCCCCTTTCTCCAATTCCTCTCTTGCCTCTCTCTCTTCATACACCTGTAGCTAAACATTTCAATTAGCTCACTCTTTTTTTGTTTTTGAATAATTCAATCAGCTCACTCTTCTTTAGGCCTTTTTATTCCCTAGCATTAACATGTATTATGGGTCTATTGAAAACCTGAACAAACATAAACTCATATGATCTGAAGACATACAAACATGACGTCTCAAGCAAACAAACTGATAAAGAAAATGATTTTGGGTCAAAATGTGACTGTGAAAATATCTTGCTTTATGAACTCAGTGTAAACCTAAACAATAACTTTAGAAAGATGGGCAAAAAGATGTCATAACGTCCTCTGAAGTTTCAGAGCTTCATAACTAAATTCAATTAACTTTAAATAATGGAAGTAGAAAATAATTGCTAAATTTTATCATATTTTACTTGTAGTGATTACATTTCTTTGACAGCTTAATTGATAGAAGAATAAATAAATTAACAGTTTACTTGTAGTGTATAATAATATTTATTTTTCTCCTCTTATGTTGGTTAGAGGTTAGATTTTTAAAACTCATTTCCTTTTCCTCCCCGTGTCTTTACCCCACTATCTCTGTGTGTGAAGTCATAGATTCAGTTGTGCTTTACCTCCCCTTTGGAGTAGAATAATCAAGTCTTTTTGCACTAGGCAAAGTTGGTTATATGAATTAATTGATGACACAATGTCCCGTCATATATTTAGTTTAAAATATATTTTTTACCTCCTTGCAGCAAAGAAATGTATTAGACTTCATATTCAGCACACTTCAGTTCCTTAAGTGCAAAATTTTTGAAAATATATTTATCTCATTTTGCATTGCTTATCAATGTTGAAGCTCATGTCATGCTGTTTGACAATCATTAAGAAAGAAATCAAAACATATAGAACACTCTCCGAGATTCCTATTGGCACATTACTTTTCTAAGGATTTTCTTATTTATGCTTTAGTTTTTGTTATTGCAGTACAAGAACGTCAGACCAGACTATTTGAAGAACATTTGGAAAGTTATTAACTGGAAATATGCCAGTGAAGTGTACGAGACAGCTAGTGAGGACTTTTAGTCTAAAGTGCTGCTTGGTGTGGAACTTGAGATGACAGGTTTGCAGCGCGGTCAGAGATGGAATAAAATGATGTGAAGTGATAGATAAGACTTTCCTTAGGGCGCAGGTCATTTTCTAAGAAAACAGTTCATGTACTTACACTTTAGAACCTCGAGTGATATATGGCTGCATTCCTTGTACTAAAATACCTGTGATTGTTTGCTCGTGCCTTATGGATTTGATGATGTTCAGACAAGATAAGGTTTCATTTTTTGCTTCTAGGGTTTATTACTACTTTGCATGAATGAGAGTCTTGTGTGAAATCCTGCCTCGCTGACCATGTTTCTTTTGTGGGATGAATACGTCGGAGTTACTGGTGCATGTTTGGTTGGAATTGTTCATATACAAATAATCATTTTTTTGGAGTTTCACTTAAAACTGTGCATAAGTATAAGATCTTTTTCAAATTGTTAAGTGATTTTTTCTTTCAAATATATTTGTAACTAATACCACTAATTATATTGAAAGATGAGAAGGTGGAGTTGAAAATATTTATATATAACAAGTTATTTTCAAAATGTATACAAAAGTGGACAAATTAAATATATTAGTTTTTTTAAAATATATATGTCAAAATTGATAGAGGAACTTATATGTTATTTTCAATGATTGAATTTGTTTGAGTTATGATAGTTCTCTGTTTAGAAAGAAATAGTTTCTATTGTGAATATTTTGGAGGGAGTAGTGATATATGTACATCCATTTGAAGATAATTTTGATGACAATCTTGTTTTTTTCTGTTCTTATTGGTTAAAAGCAATGAAGAGAGGAAAATGACATTAATGTGAGTATGATAGAGAGTTGTCACAAAATAGTTGTATAAATATATTTTTCTTTTGGAGGAAGTTTATTTTCTAATAAGCATCTTCATTTTTTTCCAAGCATTTCCATTAATGCTTAAGTTGGTGATACGTTATATTAGAACTTTTTTTTTTAAGGACTTTATGCTAGACCTTTGATGTTAATGTAATTTACAAGATTAGTAGTTGATTGGAATGTGAATTTGAAGAGTATAGTGCAAAAAGAAAAAAATCTCTATTTATCTCATTCATTTTTTTGGGGCTAATTCTCTGTTTATCTCATTCATCTTATTATTCTAATATATTGTTATAACTTTGATTTATTTCATAACAGTTTCGATGGTTCCTTGAACTATAAAAGCAAGATCGATAATACTAATGATTTGTAGCAATCTGAAACGGAGGGCTTGTTTGTTAAATAAAAAAATAATCTCAAGAGAATAAATTACCCAGTTGAAAATTAGTCCCTCTGAGTCTCATAAGACCTAAATGAGCAATAAATCCTGTGTCATCTATTTAAGCATTTTTTTAGTTCAATTATTATATATTTTTATTAAAGTGGATAATGTAACATGACAAATGCATAAGAAATAAATTGGGTTTGATACTTTGTTATCTTGTGACAACTGAAAATGTGGTAGGTGAGTGGTTTGTGCAGATAGGGATCATAATTTTTATTTTTTTAGTTGAGAAAAAATCAAAAAACAAGTCATAAAAATTAGAAACTTTCATATTTTTCTTTTTTTTTTTGTCAAATAGTTTAGTGGCTAGAGCTCACACAATTGTGGAGAGGTGAGGTGTCCGAGGTTCGAACCCCGACCCCTGCATATAATATGCAATATCCCTACCAACTGAACTAAGTTCCCGGGGACAACTTTCATATTTTTCTAAAAATTCAATCTCATATTTTGTCGTTGCGCAAGACCAAGTGTCATGCCACACCAGTTACAATATAAAATACTATGGTTTAATCTTGGTATAAAACCTTGATACTAATTCCACCTCTCACTAAAATTGAAAGATGAAGAAACAAATTGTGAATGAAGATACAGTATCGTAGCACGGTAGAGATATGAGGATATTTTACAAGTGTTTTTACAAAGTGATTTACAAGACTGGCATAGTGTGTTTAAGATTTATTTAAATAAAAAAGTTGTGCCTATAATAAAAAGCTGTAAAAGGGTATAAAAATGTATGTTGCAACAGAACTTGACATGAAATTTTGAGGAAGTGAAAGCATCAAGAGCAAAGAGATTGGTTGTACTTGTGATGACAAAGAAAATCATAAGAATGTCAAACGCTGAACAACAGTGATGCTCTCTTATGAATCTTGCTGTTCCATCACGAATTTTCAAAGAAACTGAACCGATTTTGTGAGAATCACCGAATCAGTGAGATTTGCAAGTGAAGTAGATTTGGATGAGTAAAGAAGAAAAGTTTGGTTCCAAATAAAACAGATCTCTATGGAACCTTTTTTCTTCTCACACATCAAATACTAAAAGCAGAAATAGTAAGTCAACCATAACAAAATATAAGATTAATCATCAACTCAACGTTGTCTAACTGAACTCAGTTTAATATAAAGTGCGGACAAAATAGCAAATTCAAAGTCGCTCTTGCAAAACAAATGTGATTCAAAGACTAAAATTTCAAAATAACAAACAAGCCTAAGCCTCATTACAGCTGGCAGTCAAGAAAGCTCTTCCAGGTTGACGGTTGGCCAATGGTCCATGGCATCCAAGAAGCTGCAGAATCACAAAAAGAACTTGTAAGTTGAAAGGCACGATTACTTAGACAAGACTAAGTGAAGAAAAGTACCAACTGAGTGTTCAAACAGATTATATTCACAAATCAGACACATGCCCCAATATATTCAAAACTAACATGATTCAAGTTAGCAGGAAGAAACAAATATCCAACATGCGGTACAATGAATTCATATGCAGCTTCGCATTACCTTAGCATTCACGCCATCAGGCATAATTCTGTTCTCAGACTTCAACTTCAGATAATCAGCACGGTTAATCTTAGTAAATCCCCTGAAGAAGCATTTAAAACAACAATAAATATAGTTAAAACATGGATAGTAATCCCATACTACAAATCTACAGAGGATACAAGGTAATATATCACTATTCAAATCTGCCAACAGAACAAATACTTACCACTTCCTGCTAACAATGATCTTTTGACGGCCAGGGAACTTAAACTTAGCACGACGGAGAGCCTCCTGAGCGTGATGGCTGTTGTTGTCCTTGCAACGAACAGAAAGAAGAACCTGCCCAATGGCCACTCTAGCACAAACACCTTGTGGTTTTCCAAAAGCACCTCTCATACCAGTCTGAAGCCTATCAGCTCCGGCACAAGAAAGCATCTTGTTGATCCTAAGAACATGGAAAGGATGAACCCTAACTCTCAAGTGGAATGCATCCTTTCCTGCAAATTTTGACATGTATTTGTTGCAGGCAATCCTAGCAGCTTCAAGTGCCTCACTAGACACATTTTCCTTCTCCCAACTGACCAGATGAACACAGAAAGGAAACTCATCAACACCTTTCTTCTTCATGCCAACATCGTAAATCCTGATCTTTGGATCAGGAACACCACGACAGAAACGTGACTTTGGATATGGCTTGTTCTTAATTTGACGGTAACACCTTGCAGGTCCTATAAATAAAACAAACATGATTACAATCACACAAATAGTAGCAATAGACAAAAAAAAGAATTAGTTCTACCATAGCCGTGTTCCATAATTACAAATGAACACGAATGAAAACAGGAGATTTTAATTTCAGATAAAACAATAGACATTAAAAATAGACTCCACTAAATATTACGAATACTAGAAAGTTTTACACATAAAAGTTCACATAAAGCATGCCACAATACATATTGGTTCATCACGTATACAATCATATAAAGCATGACAAACAATGGCTAGTATAATATAAATGTTGATGAACAAAAAGCAGCCACTACCACTATGAAAAAATCAAAAAGGTTTTAAAAAACACATAGAAGGTATGAAGAGTGGTTAAGTTCCTGAACTCATCAATATACACAAATGACTATGGCCACAAAATTGTCGTATAAACATATAGTCAAATTCAAAAGCATCAAACTGAATTTCAAATCTGAAAACAAATTATATATTTAGGGACTGTTTGAACTGGCTTACTTTTTAGCATCTAAAAAAAACCAAAAAAACTTGTGAAAATAAACATGCTTTTATGTTAATTGATAAGTTCTCACTACCTAAAATTGCATCTTCATAAGCTGTTTTTTCATAATCTACCTTGGCAAACTTATGAATAATATATATAAGCTTATTTATTTGAATAAGCTGTTTTAAGTACAAAAATAAGCCAATCCAAACGGGCCTTGATAAAAATTATATTATTTTTTTCACAACATTTATACAAATTATGAACATTGGAAAAAACAAACAAATCATTCATTCTAATAAACTCATCAAATTATCAATTTATTTAAAACAACTAAAACATCGTTAGATTCAACTTACAGCAACACCAAATCAAAACAGAAAATAAAATTAATGAAGTAGATGTCGTAAATAAAATGAAATTTCAGCTCGTGATCTATAAACCCTAAATCCTAAATCACAAAAACAAAACAAAATTAATATAAAAAAAAATGTTCGGGAGAGAGATCAGAAATTGGAAGAGGTTGTCTGTCAAGGTGAATCAGAAACACGGACCAATGTAAACATCATCATATCTCTTTAAAAAAATGAAATAAGAATTCATGGATTCATCAGAAACTTAAATTATAAAAACGAAAAAAACAGAGAAATAATGAAAAAAATGAGAAGGGAATTAGGGCTTTACTTCTTCCCATGGCTGCGACTGCGTTTGTCCGTCTCCTTTAGAAGATAGAACTGAGGAAAGGTAGTATATATACTCGCTGTTACTTTTTCCTCTACGTGTTTCACCGTGTCTTTTTTTCTTATTCCCAAAATACCCCTTAAATTATAATCTGAAACTTTTTTTTTTTTTATAATCTTTTTAGATTATATAATTTAAAACGTATGAAAATCCAAAACTGGTGTATAAATTGATACGAAAGCAACATATTTTCTTTCTCGAAGTTATCTCATAGCCATGTTGAGCAATAATTCGAGTTATGTTTGGCTAAGTATTTTGCGAGCACGTTTCATTGTTTGAGGTGGTGCACGTTGGTGCATCGATGCAAGTACTTATATCCCTATTTTTGATGAACCTTGGATGCAAAATGGTAGATGTATTGATTGTAATATACTTGGTGCCCCTTTGCTTCAAAACTACACAGCTAATAGCCTGGTCAATACTATACATCAAAGGTGGAATGCGAGCCTAGTTCATCAAACTTGTTGATGTGTGACAACCCATTGATGCTTCGTTTTCCTCTTTATGGAACCATACTATAGAATCAATGGTGTATATGTTTCATTGATGCTTCATTTTCCTCTTTATGGAACCATACTACGATATGTATATGTTTACGTGATGAAAATGGTGTGTATATGCTTTCTAAAACTACAAGTTTGTCTCCCAATCACACAAATGAAGTTAAAGAAACTATTGGGTTGTTTTGTGTAACACCCCGTTTTCCCAACATAAAAATTTCTTTAAAAAGAATAGCATGCATCAGAGTAAGCACATAAACAGGGCATCACATATCTTAAAACATCTCATGTTAATGATTAAATAAACA